>Ga0180434_10000039_pt1 | contig 182197 bp, 155 predicted proteins | sample SS_ome_7_FD_132453 | JGI IMG/M metagenome (GOLD analysis project Ga0180434, IMG submission 132453) | Hypersaline lake sediment archaeal communities from the Salton Sea, California, USA - SS_1_D_2 metaG | ecosystem: Environmental > Aquatic > Non-marine Saline and Alkaline > Hypersaline >... | reverse complement strand
CGCCCTCTCACTGCCTCTTTGTACTCTTCTATACTGCCTCTCGTCATGCTCCCCCTTCTGGGTAACATTCTTTCTGAGGCAACTATACCACCTTCGGTAACATTTATTATCAGTCAATTCGGACACTTCCTCTATGCGTCACAACAGTATAGAATAGGGGCTAACCCAGCACCCGTCGCGCCCTTGAACTCTGTTCCATACCGATGCCCATAGTCTTGTGGCATCCATCTCATTGCAAGGGGGTTCAGCTATGTCCTGGAGAGACGAGTACAAGTCCAAGCTGTGCAGCCACGAGGAGGCCGCAAAGCTCGTTCAGTCGGGCGACCGCTTCTTCACGCCATTGGGTCTCGGGGAGCCTTCGACGGCCATGCTCGACGCGGTTGCCGATCGTAAGGACGAGCTCAAGGACGTCCAATACATATCAGCGCTCCAGTACCACCCATACAAGATTTTCGAACGTGAGTGTACGGATACGGGAACCTTCAGGCTCATGTGCGGCTTCTATTCCAAGCTCACCATGGCTCAGCACGTCCTGGGTCTGTCTCAGTACGTGCCTGTCCAGAGCTCGAGCGTGGGTCTCGTTGCCAGGAAGCGGCAGGAGATCGATCCACGCAGGCAGGGCATGATTACCCAGGTCAGTCCACCTGACGAACATGGATATGTGTCGCTCGGCCTTGACCTGTTCTACACGCCGGATATGTTCGGTCATGTAGACTGGTTCGTCGGCGAGATCAACCCCAACATGCCCAGGACCTACGGCGATTCACACCACCACATCAGTGAGTTCGATAAGTTCGTCGAGACGGATGAGCCCCTGTTCGCGCCTCCGCTGCCTGAGCCATCGGAGGTGGACAAGAAGATTGCAGAGAACGTGGTAAGCCTGCTCAAGGACAGGGATTGCGTTCAGGTGGGGATCGGCGCGGTCCCCGGCCAGATATCCAAGCTGATCGCGGACAGCGACCTCAAGGACCTCGGCATTCACACCGAGATGGCTCCGATGGGCACGCGAATTCTCGTGGAGAAGGGCACCGTCAACTGCAAATACAAGGAGACCCATAGAGGCAAGATCATCATGGCCTTCGCGTTCGGCGACCAGGACCTGTATGACTTCCAGGGCAACAACCCCATGGTCGAGTTCTACTCTGCCTCGTACTGCAATGGGATTCCCTTGCTGGCCAGGGAGAAGAACCTGGTGGCGATAAACGGCGCTGTCGAGGTCGATCTTGTGGGGACCGTCTGCTCGGAGTCTTACGGGGACGACATGCGGTCCGGGACAGGGGGACAGCTGGACTTCGTGATCGGGGCCTACTGGTCAGAGGGAGGCCGGGCGATCAATACCCTGCCCAGTACCGCGAAGGGTGGGACGGTGTCACGCATCGTGCCCTATCTAGCGGAGGGGGCGAGAGTGACCGTACCCAGGCACTACACCCAGTACGTGGTCACAGAACACGGAATCGCCGACCTCGCCGGGTTGGACGAGAAGGAGCGGGCCCTGGCTTTGATAGGGGTGGCGCACCCCAAGTTCAGAGACGAGCTTCTGGAAGCAGCGAAGAAGAGGCTGAGATTCTAGCAAGAGCGCGTTTCTGACCGCACCGAAGACCTGATTGGGCCGGCTACGCCTCACGGAAGGAGAACCCACGGTGAGTAGAGAGAAGGTCGTCCTGTTTGGAGCTTCAGGGACGATGGGATACGAGGCGTTGAAGGAGCTGTGGCGGAGAAGGGGCGAATATGACATCGTCCTGCTGCTGCGCCCGTCGGCGAAGAACAAGAGCCTTCTCAGACCGTATGAGGAGGAGGCCGGAATCGAGTCAATTCCGGGTAAGGGGTTGGTGGAGGCGGGCGGATTGCGGATAGTGTGGGGTGACGCGACTGACTACGCGGACGTGGAGGAGGCTGTCAGGGGTGCCGACTGGGTGCTCGACGCAATGGCGTTCATCTCACCTCAGGCCGACTACTATCCTGAGATGGCCAGGTCCGTGAACACCGGGGCGACGAAGAATATCGTCAGGGCGATCGAGGCCCAACAGGGCGGTGCCGAGCACATCAGGCTTGTCTACACCGGCACGGTTGCGGAAACGGGTGACCGCCTGCAGAGCATACACTGGGGAAGGGTTGGTGATCCCCTCAAGCCGTCCATCTTCGACTACTACGCCGTGACCAAGATCGCTGGGGAGAGGGCTGTGCTGGAGTCCAACATCAGGCACTGGGCCTCCCTGCGAATGACGTTCATCATGCCGGCGGACTACCAGGAATTCACCGACCTCAGCGACCCCATCATGTTTCACCAGCCCATCGACTCATTCATGGAGAATATAACGGCCAGAGATGCCGGCTATGGTCTCGTCCGCTGTCTCGACGTCCCGGATGACTCAGACTTCTGGCGAAGGGCGTATAACATGGGCGGCGGCCCTTCCATGAGGTGTACTGCCTACGAATACATGAATAAGTCCTTCCAGCTCAACGGCCTGTGCGGGATCGAATCGTGCGCGGAGAGGCAGTGGTTCGCCCTGCGTAACTTCCATATGCAGTACTACGAGGACAGCCACGTGCTCAACGAGTATCTGCATTACTGGCGGGATACTCTGGACTCGTACTGGAAAGAGCTGGGCGACAGCATGCCCGAGGATATGAGGACGATGGCCTCCGCGTGCACGACCAGTCCCGAGACGCAGAGAAGCGTTGAGCAGATGACCTACAACTTGCTGAAGAGCATGTCGGAGAACCACAGGAACGGGACCGTCTACTGGTACAAGAATAGGTGCGACCAGCGGATCACGGCTTTCTTCAAGGACTACGAGACCTATGAGTCCATTCCCGACTGGGGCGTGGACATGCCGCAAATGGACCCCGAACCGGAGTGGCACAGGCTCGACCACGGATACGATGAGTCGAAGGGCAAGCTTGACTTGGCCGATCTGCAGGACGCCGCCGGGTTCAGGGGAGGGGAGTGCCTTTCAGGCACATGGGACGGCGACCTGTACAGCACGCTCGAGTGGGAGTGCGCCTTCGGCCACGAGTTCACCGGCAAGCCTTACACCATCCTCAAAGCGGGGCACTGGTGCCCCGAGTGTGTGCCGCCGCCGTGGAACTACGACGAAGAGGCACGGAGGAGTCCCTTCTTCGCGCAGGTGTGGTACCCCAATCACGACAGGGACGAGAGCAACTTCTACGCCGAGGACTGCATACAGGACATCTCCTGCGCTGATCAGGACTCCTGGCAGTAGCGTGCCGCCTCGTGGCGTTCCGTCGATCTGGAATCCTGCAGAGGCTGTCCCTGTTTCGCGGGCACCTGGACATCTGGAATGTGCTTGGCCGGGTCTCCACGTTGGGTTACCCACCGGGCCAAGGTGGCTGGGAGGGATAGGCATGGATACGGAGCCGAAGCCTGACTACGACGAAGTGATCGAGGAAGAGGAAATCGATGCCGGAGCTCCGGTCGGTGTGGAGCGTTTGATTGATCGACTGGGCAGCGACAGGGCTATCGAGCGCCAGGGGGCGGCCTCGGACCTCGGGCTCATGGCTGACGAGGCGGCGGTCGAGCCGTTGATACACGCGCTTCAGCACGATGAGGACGCTGCTGTTCGGGGCAACGCAGCGCGGTCGCTGGGGATGATAGGTGATGCGCGGGCGGTTGCCCCGCTCATAGATGCGCTTCGCGAGAAAGACGACTATGTCAGGGAGCAGGCTATCGAAGCTCTGGGAGAGATTGGGGACGAAAGCGCTGTCGAGCCGGTGATTGCGGCCATGCAGCACGATACGTGCAACAGGGCTGCTGCGGCCTTTTCGTTGGGCCAGATAGGAGACGAGAGGGCCGTTGAACCGCTGCTGCAGGCGCTGGGGGACAAGGCGTGGAGCGACCGGAAGGGGCGCTACCTCCGCTGGAAGGCGGCAGAAGCGTTGGGCATGCTAGGCGACAGGAGGGCGGTGCGACCTTTGATTGACCTCTTGGGCGATGAGAATCCGCATATCCGCGAGGTGGCGGCAACCGCGTTGGGGGAGTTAGGCGATTCGAGTGCCGAGGGGCCGCTTTCTCGACTCCTTGGGGATGCGGACCACGGCGTGAGCAAGAGTGCGGCGAAGGCCATGGAGAGAATCAGGCACGCGGGCGCCGGCTGAGACGCGGCACGCCTGCGGTCTATCTTGACATAAGCTGGTGGCCCGAGGAGGCAAGAATGGAACGCTATGAAGTGCTGATCCTCATCGTTGGCATCCTCAGCGTGGTGCTGGGACTGGTCATACTCATCAAACCCAAGGTGCTTCCTTACCTCGTGTCCGCCTACTTCATCGGCGCCGGGGTTCTATGGATCATCCGCGCGCTGGTGTGATGCCAGCGCGATCGGAATCTGAATCCATCACTCCTGTGCCGCCTGGTCCTCGGGGATTGGCTCGTGCTTCTGGGGCATATACTTCATGACCACAAGCGCCCCGAGTACGCTGATGCCGATGATGGCGTAGGCCATAGTCTGCCAGCCATCCATGAAGCTCTCCCTGGCCGCCTGCGCGACGGCAGCCCCGGTCTCGGGCGGGAGTTGCTGGGCAACCACCAGGGCGGCTCCCACGGAGTCGCTCGCTGCCTCCACGACCTCAGCCGGGAGACCGGCAATCGCGCTCGCGGCGTCCTTGAAGCTGGACGAGTAGATACCATTCAAGACTGCGACCAGGAAGGCTATGCCTATGGAGCCCGCCACCATGCGGGACACTGCGTTCATTGCCGAGCCTACGCCGGCCTTGGCCTCGGGCAAAGCCCCCATGACGGCGTCGGTGGCGGGCGCTACGATGTACCCCAGGAAGAAGCCGAAGCCGAAGAAGAGCGCACCTATCTGCCAGAACGCCGTGTCGACCTCCCAGAACGAGGTAAGGGTGACGACCGCGATGAGGCCGGCGAAGCCGAGCCCCATAACTGACTTGGTGCCGAAGCGCTTGTCCAGAAGGTCGGCGGAGCCCGCGCCGATGAACATGCCCAGCGCCAGGGGCAGGAAGCGTACTCCGGTCTCGAGCGCGGTATAGCCGTTCACCAGCTGCATGTAGAGTGTGAGGCCGAACACGATCCCCATCATGCCGAGGCCGGTAAGGCTGACTCCCGCGAGACCTGCTGAGAACCGGGCGCTGCGAAAGAAACCGACCTCCAGCATGGGGTGGTCTGTGTGGCGCTCCCAGAGGATGAAGATGGCTATCAGCACGACTGAGGCGGCGAGAGAGCCGACGACTGCCCCGTGCGTCCAGCCCCAGCCGTCGCCCTGTATCAGGCCGAACACCAGGGCGGCAAGGGCCATGCAAGATAGCGCCGTGCCGGGATAGTCGGCCCGCTTGGCGTACGGATCGCGGCTGTTGGGAATGAGAAACCAGCCGGCGGTAAGCGCTACGACGGCTATCGGCAGGTTGATCAGAAATATCCAGTTCCAGTCTAGCTTGTCGATTATCGCTCCGCCGATAATCGGCCCGAGCGCGACGCCGATGGCGTTCATGCCCGCCCAGGCACCTATGGCCTTGCCGCGCTCCTCGCGCGGGAACACGTTGGTGACGATGGCCAGGGTTGTGGGGAGGATCATGGCCCCGCCGATGCCCATGATCGCGCGCCAGATGATGAGCTGCGTGCCGCTGCCGGTGAACGCCGCGCCTAGGCTGGCACCGGCGAACACGATGATGCCCGCCTGCAGCATGGGGGCCCTTCCGTAGCGATCTCCGAGCGAGCCCATCAGAAGCATGAGGACCGCGAACGACATGATGTAGGCATTGATGATCCACTGGAGCTCCGACAGGGTGGTGCCCAGTTCACGCTGCAGCGTGGGCAATGCTATGTTGACTATGGATGAGTCGATCACCACGATGAGGACACTTATCGCTATCACGACCAGCGTCCACCATCTCAGCCGGTACGCGCGTTCCCCGACAGCAGCCTTGTCCATCGCTGGGGCCTCCATGTTTGATGTAATTACTGTAATGAAAGGCTCAATACGTTTCATTATTATGCCACTATTTCTTGACATTGTCAACATAATTGAATATAATCAATTACAATATTTCAGAGATACGATAATACTCGGTGAAGGTGGAACGGGGTGAACGGGTTCGAACGTATGAAGGAGCAGACCAGGCGGAGCATACTCGACGCGGCTCTCGAGCTCTTCAAGTCGTATGGCTTCAAGAAGGTGAGCATCAGCGAAATCGCCCAGAGCGCGAATGTCTCGCCTGTGACGATCTACAACCACTTCGGCAGCAAGGACGGGTTGATACGGGAGGTCGTGAAGGCGCTACTCCAGGACATGATGGAGAGATATTGGGCACTGCTCAGGGAAGACCGGCCGTTCCCCGAGAAGATCCAGGCGATGGTGTTCGACAAGACGGAGATTGGAAGCCAGTTCCGGGGTGAGCTGGTTCAGACGGTCTATCAAAGCGATCCCCAGCTCAGGGAGTTCATCGACGTCCTGTTCCAGCAGGAGATCAACAGTTTTATTATGGAGATGCTCGAAGGGGGGAAGAGAGAAGGCTATGTGGATCCCGGCCTGTCGCCCGAGGCCCTGAGGCTCTTCATGGAGATACTCCGTCGTGGTGTGGCTGCGAGCCCTGATCTGCTGCCCGGCAGTGAGGAGCCGGATATCGAGGTCCTGCGCCAATTGAACTACATCTTCGTCTATGGGCTCATGGGGCGCTCGGAGAACGAGCGGCGCTGAGCTACGTCACCACGCCAGTTCTAAGATTGCCGCTTCGCATGCCGTTTGAATCTGTCTTTGGCCGGTGCCCGCCATTTGCTCTTGTCAATCCGTTCGCAATCAATCGATTCGACACGGGCAGCCATACGTGTGTTATACATCATCACAGGACGAAATAGGAAGTCTCTAACCGGGTGGGTGATTGCCTGCTCAGGGCATGTCAACTCACATGTAAAGCAGAACAGGCAGTTCCTGCCCCAGACTGGGTATCGATCATTTCCCTCCGAAATGTTTTCCATAGGACATACTTTGATGCATAGACCGCATGCCGTACACTTCTCTTTATCTACCCTGAAAAGCCTGGAATAGAGGTTATTTACAAACCAAGGACCGGTTATAGACCGCTCCAGGCGATACATAAGCGGGGGCATCCGGTCCTCTTCCGGTCTGGTATAGTGCTCGCCACGAACATGGGCAGCTACATCATGACCAAACGCCTCAGCTTCTGCTAATTCGGCGTCCGAGGGGTGTTCAGGCGAAAACAGGTAACCTTCTTTCAGATAGCCTACGAATAAATCATGGCCGTGTGCATGGAAATAGCCTACATCCCTGGCTCCTTTGGTGGTAAGAATACGACGTATCGTATTTCCCGTATCGAATCGGTAAGTGCCGTGCATTACGAAGACAAAGGCCGGCATTCCATCGAGGCCGGGGAGGTTCTTCAGATAGTTCGTGACGATAGAAGGAGGTCTGAAGTAATATACAGGTAATCCGAATCCCAATACATCGTATCCTCGAACATCCGGCGGCTGCTGCCCGTTTATATTGCAGAGATCTGCTTCACACCCCTCTGCACGCAATCCCGAAGCTATATTCTCAGCCACCTGCGCGGTCGTTCCACTCTGTGAAAAATAGACAAGTAGACATCTGGTCATCCTGTAAACCTCCCTATCACAACTTGAGGTATTCTACTTCGAGATTCAAAGTGGTGCAAGAAGAATGTTTTATGTAGTAAAGAAACATGAGTAGTGAGGAAAACACAATGCCCGAAGCAATGCCGTTGGTTCTGTCGGAGTTCTTAGACGATTGTCACCATTGAACGAACGTCGGAATGTCTGATCGTCTTGTACTATGACGACGCTTCGCGTCAGCAGTCACTCGAAGTCCTACCCCGCGACCTACCCGCGAAAGCCTGAATTACGCAGCCTTGATTCCGACAACTGACTGGAAATGATCTCGGAAGCTATCATATTCAGCGCTAGTCGGAATCCGTAGTTGCCGCAGGTAAAAGAACCTAGTCGTCGTAGGCGACTCACGCTGCGCCGTTTCCAGGTCTATCTCTGCACCCACAATCGTCCAGAACTCAAAGAACCCCCGGCTCTTCGCCTTCTGATGGCTCTTCTCCGCCTCTCCGATTCGGTTGTGAACATTCGATATGTCCGTCCCACCTTTGATCTCAATCGACACCAGCGGCCTGACCTCACTCGTCATAGCCACGCTCACCGCGATGTCAGGATCGCTCGAAAATGTCACAATCACTTCCCTGCCAGCCGCGTTCTTCACAACCAGCTTCTTCGCCCCTTCCTCAACTACGCTCCCCTCAACCAGCTTCTGAATGATACTGAACACCTCTGCCGCCGCATCCTTACCAACCTTCGTGTTCTGCCCTCCGCGCAGCTGCGCACCAAGTGTCAGAAGCTGCAGGTCTCTTACCGTTCTCAAGTCAAGCTCATCGACTGCTGCCAGCAGCAATCCACCCGTTGCACTCAGACTCCTACAGAGTGCCTCCAAACCGCTTCCAGGACCATCCACCATCTCATTCCTATCCTCTAAACGCTTGAAGCCATTCATCACCCTATTCCTGTAGAATTCCTTCTGCGACAGGCCGTACAACAGTCGGTAGTATCCCAACAGAGAGGGCCGAGTTCTCAGCACATACGGGACCGGGAAGACTATCTCTCCTCTAAGACCGAACGAGGCAAGTTTCGCCAAGTCACCCGACTCCACATACAAGCCAAGCTCTTTATCGACTTCGGAGATATCCAGGCTCTTGATAGTCGTCCCCAGAGCCTCAGACAGATGAGAATGTCGGAAAGTCTGAAGCCGAACGTAAAATGATACCTGCAAGTTCGGCTCGAAGATCGGAATCCCTTCCCTATCTTCCTTCACCACCGTCTCCAACTCCCATTCTCTCGGCTGCTATGTCAACATACTCCCTCTTGATCTCTATCCCGATGAATCTCCGATTCGTCTCTCTGCAAACCAGACCCACTGTACCAGAACCCATGAAAGGGTCCAGGACTATGTCTCCGGCCTTTGATCCGCTCAGTATGCACAATCGGACCAAATCAGGCGGGAACACCGCGAGATGAGAAGGGTGTCGCGCTTCGGTCGCAATCGACCATACTGTACGTCTATTCCGCATCGCCTGTCCGCCGTTGCACCGCTCCCGAACGGCCTCGAAGTCGTAATAGTACCGCTCCGACTTTGAGAACAGAAACAGGTATTCATGTGACCTGGTTGGTCTGTCTTTCACCGACTCCGGCTGCGCGTTCGGCTTGTGCCAGATAACGTCGGATCGAAGATACCAACCGTCTTCCTGAAGGCCAAGTGCCAAACGCCAAGGAACGCCTATCAGGTCCTTCGGCTTCAATCCTTCGGGCGTATCCGGCCTGTAACTCATCGCCCGAGCTCTATTCTTCTTGTCCGGTGCTCTCCATCCTCGATCCCCGCTCGTGTATGTGTCACCTATGTTCAGCCATAATACTCCGTCATCCCGCAGCACCCTTCTGGTTTCCGCAAGCACCCTGCGCAGGTGCTTCAAGTATTCATCCAGGCGACTCTCCCCCCCAATCTGCCCCTCCACCCCGTAATCCCTCGTCCCCCAGTAGGGCGGACTCGTAATACATACCTGAACTAGGCAATCTTCAAGCTTCTTCAATTCGTTCGCGGCGTCCCCCAGAATCAGCCTCGAATCGCTAGCTACCTGATGCTCCAACTCTCCGAGCATGTCAGACCCCTGCTCCCGATTGATCACCTATTGTACAACCATCGACCCTGAACTGGAAGGACACCACACATTCACCACATAGGAAGCCCTCAAGCCCTGAAAACAGGCGAAGGCTCAGGCCGGAAACAGTTGAGAAACCTGGAATCACTCTCGCGGAGGCTGTGAGTGTGGACGTCCACTCGCACTACCATTGAACGAACATAGGCATGACGACGTGGATGTAGTTGTCCTTGGCGACGGGCTTGATGACGCCGGGGCTGGAGGATGTGGTGGTCTCCAGCGTTACGTCGTCCTCGGACAGGACGCCGAGTACGTCGACAAGGTACTTGCTGTTGAAGGCGATCTTGGTCTCCTCGCCGTTGACCTTGGCGTCGATCTCACCCAGGTTGTCGCCGACCTCCTCAGCCCTGGCTGAGATCGATATCTTGCCGTTTCCGTCCCTCGGCGTGATCTGCAGCCTGACTATGCCGCTGCCGTCGCGGGCGAAGATGGACGCGCTCCTCGTCGCTCTGAGAAAGTCCGCCAGCTTGACGACCGCCTTGGTCGTGCTCGTCTGCGGGATGAGCTGGGAGTAGTTGGGGAACGTGCCCTGGATGAGTTGGGAGACCATCTCCATGTTCCTCATCTTGAACAGGACCTGCGTCTTCTGTGCGTTGAGGTTGATCTCGAGGACCTCATCGTGATCGCTCAGGAGGCGATTCAGCTCGTTGAGCGAACGTGCAGGCACGATGACGGCGGTCTTCTCCTTCGCTGGGGCCTCGAGGGAAAGCGTGTGCACCGCCAGCCTGAAGCCGTCGGCAGCCGCCAGCGTCAGCTTGTCGCCGTCGAACTCCGTATGAACGCCGGTGAGAACAGGCCTCGACTCCTCAGAGGCCGCAGCGAACACTACCTGGTTGATCGCCGTCCTCATGTCGCTGGCCTTGACCTTGATGGACTCCCCATCGGTGATCTGCGGTATGGGGGGGAAATCGTCTGCGTCGAGTCCGCTCACGTGCGCTTCGTAGCGGGCGCACGTTAACTCCACACTGCGGCTCCTGGGAGACAGCACCAAGTCGATCCTGCCGCTCGGAAGCGAGTTGACGAAGTCTGTGACAAGTCGTGCCGGGACGGTCACAGAGCCCTCGTCCTCTACTGTGGCGGCAATCCAGCAGGTGATCGCGATCTCGAGGTTCGTGGCGGACAGCCGGAGCTGTGAGCCCTCGGTCGCCAGCAGGATGTTATTAGTTATCGGCAGGATGGCCCGCGAGGCGACTGCCCTGCCTACTATGGCCAGTCCCTTGCTCAAATCCTCTTGAGAACACGATGCTTTCATAGCCTATCCTCCGGCTCAGCGGCAGTAGTATACCCCGTGGTTTCTTGCGGCGTCAAGCGGACTGGTCGGGGATGGTCGCCTGGCTTCCCGCAGACTCGCCGGCCTCCTGCGACTCGAACCACCGGCGATGCAGCTCCATTATGATGAAATCGTGGCCGTTCTTAGAGGCCCTTCCGCACTTCACGAACCCGCACTTGCCGAAGCAGCGCTGGGCCCGGAGATTCCACTCCAGGGTCTTCAGGTAGACTCTGTCGATGCGCGTTGTTCCGAAGATATGGCGCACCAGTGTCCTCACGGCGTCCGTCCCGTACCCCCTGTCCCAATACTCACGGTTGCCGATCATTACGCCGATCTCGGCCTGCTGGCTGGTATCGTCGATGTCGAAGTACATGCAGTTGCCGATGTGCTCGCCGTCCGCGCTGTCGATGGCGAATCGACGCCTGTACGTGTGGGGATAACGCATTTCGTCGGTCGAGAAGGCTACATACTCGCGTCGCGACAGGCGCAATGGCGGAGCGGCGTCCAGGACCGTCAGGTCGGGGTCACAGCGCCATGTGTAGTCATTGTCAGCATCGCTGACGCGCTTCTGTCGTAGAAGTACCTTGTCACCCTTGAGCAAACCTGGCCCCCGCAGCCTTGCATTGTATCGGCTGCCCTATCGGTAGTCAACAATCCTTCCACCCGGTCCCACCAGCACCTGGCCTCCGACCCGTAGCCGCCGTTGTTAGACAGCCTGCACTCGCGATGCTATACTTACCGCGATTGGGAGAGGGTGACATTGTCTGAGTCAGCTGGTCTCGTGTTGGCGCTGGACCTGGGCGGCACGCAGTTCAGGGTGGCGCTCGCCACGGCGCAGGGAGAGATAGTGGGGCGGGTCGCTCATCGGGTTGAGTCGCCCGATGACCCGGACAAGATGATCGAATTGATGGGCGAGGTCGTACATGGGCTGCTGTCCTCGGAACGGCACGAGCGGATTCTCGGGATGGGCATTGCGGTGGCTGGTCTTGTTGTGCCCAGCACCGGAACGCTGCTGACCTCTCCGAACCTGCAGGCGTGGTACAATACGCCCCTCAAAGAGACCTGGGAGCGCAAGCTGGGTCTGCCTGTCTGGGTTGGCAATGATGCAAGCCTGGCGGCGCTGGGCGAATGGAGGTTTGGGGCTGGTAGAGGGGTGGATGATCTTGTCTACATTACCGTCAGCACGGGAGTGGGAAGCGGCGTGATCACGGGCGGCAGGCTGCTGGAAGGGTCGCAGGGGTTCGCCCCTGAGATCGGGCATATGACCATAGACATTCATGGGCAGCGTTGCCGCTGCGGCAATGTAGGCTGTCTCGAGACACTTGCTTCCGGTACCGCGATAGCCAGAATAGCCGCTGAGCGATTGCGCGCGGGCGAACGGAGTTCGATAGCCGACATGGCGTCGGGCGATGGTGGTGAGTTGACCGCTCGGTTGGTGGCGCAGGCGGCCTGCTCAGGGGACGCGCTCGCAAAGGCGATCATCGAGGAAGCGGCTGTCAACCTCGCCGTGGGCGTGGTCAACATGGTTCACTTGTTCAATCCCAAGCTCGTGATAATTGGCGGTGGCGTGTCGATGAGTGGTGACTTGCTTTTCGGCCCCGTGCGTAGGGTGGTCGCGGAGCGGAGCATGAAAGACTTCGAGGTCGATATTGTGCCGGCCCAGCTAGGCGACGACCCAGGCCTTCTCGGTGCTGTCGCCCTCGTACTGCAGAACACGTGACGCCTGCTGAGAGCGGCGAGAGCCCGGCGGATCGGCTCCTCAGATGTCCAGGTGGTCTTCCCAGAAACCGAGCTGCTCTAGCGCCTTCTCAGCCGCCTCACGCAGGATATCGTCGTCGCCTTCCGCGCATTGCTCCAGACGCTGCCTCGCCAGCTGTCCGCCGATCGCCCCCAGGGCTTCTATGGCACAAAGCTGCACATTGATCTCCCTGTCATCGAGCAGCTCGGTGATCCGGGGAACGGCCTCCTCCGCTTCCAGCTCGGCGCATGCCTTGGCGGCCTCGATCCTGAGCTGTACGTGAGAGCTGCGCAGCTCCCTCAGCAGTATCGGCAGCCAGTCCGGGTTGCAGTTACGTCCCATGGCACAGAGCGCGCTGGCGCGGAACTCGAGGCTGTCGCTCTGGTAAGCCTCGCGAATCAGCTCCTCAACGTGTGGCTTGCTCAGAGGGCTCACAGCCTCCAGTGAGCTGCAGTAGACGTCCAGGTGCTCGTCGAGACGGCCCATGGTCGTGAGCAAGGCCTGCTCCACTCTGCTGCCGTCCTCGATGGGTAGCTTACCGAGTTCCGCGAGCAAGGCGAATCTTCCCAGGGCAGTCGCTGCAGCTGACCTGACCAGTGGGTCACTATCCTCAGCGAGCAGGTCGACCAGAGGCTCGATCAAGGAGCGGTCTTCGCACTGCTCGAGGCCCTCGATTGCCGCATACCGCACCTCGCTGTCAGGGTCGGCTAGGCACACGCGAAAGACCTCATCGAAGTCCAACTCCAGGTTGTCCGCGGCCAGCTCGGCCAGTCGCGTAGCTATCTGCCTGCGTCGTTGCGCATCGATTTCGGGCCACTGGTCTCGGAATGCTGCGAGGTCTTCGGGAGGCAGGTCGGAGAGGTGGGCAAGCTTGGAGGGCATCACAGGCGCATCCGGGTCGCTGAGCTCTGCGAGGTATTCCTCAATCGGCGACATGATGGTCATCCAGGCTTCGGGGGTCACTCCTGGGTCGACACCGCCACGCGCGGGCAGCATATGGACGGTGTGCGCATTCTTCCCCCCAACCACCTTCCATCCCGTCCAACGGCTAGAACGTCTTTCAACGCCTCATATATGTTGCCATAGACCATGGTGTCCTTCACGCGCCCGGCAATGCGTCCTCCCTTCACGGCGTATCCCAGGAGAACGTTACCGCTGAACTCGCCGCTCAGCACATTGCCCTGTCCGGCGCCCATCAGTAGCTCGACTATCAGCCCGTCGCCGATCCCGGCAAGCATATCCTCGAACGACGTCTCGCCATCCTCGATAACTATGTTGCTGAAGGATGGGCTGGGCAGGCTGGCCAGGTCTCGCGCTGCGCTGCCGGTGCTCGCAGTCTGAGCCAGTGCCGCCGTCTGGAGGTCGAAGAGGAAGTTTGACACGACTCCGCCGTCTATGATCGGCGTACGCTGGCTGGGTACGCCTTCTGCGTCACAGCAGCGGCTTCCCGGACGGTAGCCGATGAGCGGGTCGTCCACGAGAGTGAGCTTAGGGTCGAAGACCCGCTCGCCCTTTCGATTGCCCAAGGGGGACGCCCCCTGAACGACGGTCTTGCCGTTGATTGCTGTGGCCAGGGCGGGCATGAAGGCACTCGCGACTCCATGGGGGGTGAAGATCACAGGTATCTGTCCCACCGGGGCGGACACAGTGTCCTTGGCCCGCTCGAGCTGCTCGATAGTAGTAGCGATGACGGACTTGGGGTCTTGGAAGGGATGGCAGGAGCCCTCGGTATCGCCTACGAAAAGCATGTCGGTGCCCCGGATCAGAACGCCCTCGATGCCGAAGCCGAATACGCTCTTCTTGAGTGTCGCCTTGCCACCTCGCGTATTGGCTATCTCGACAGTGAACACGGTCTTGCTCACCGAGCCGTCGCACACCAGCTCGGGAGTGTGCTGTCTCACCGCATCGATCAGAGACTGCCCCAGATTCACCATCTGCTCGGCTGGGACGTCTTCGATCGCCGGGTCATACACGTCTACGGCTGGGTATGATTCGGGGTTGGGGAAATCGAACTTGGCCTCCGCGCCGAAGGCTGCAACCTCAGCGGCCATCTCGACCAGTTCAGCCGCCCCGTTGGCCCTGTTCGTGGCGGAGAGGCCGATTCTGCCTTCCTTGACCAGGCGCAACGCTTTGCCAGAGGTCTGGCGGGACTGCACCTGCTTGAGCCGGTTGGCCTCGAAAACTGCGTCGGTCTCGCTGCGCGAGATGCGAAAGACCTCGGCCTCCTCGGCTACTCTCTTCGCCTGCTCGAGTATTTCTTCCATGCTCTGCCTCTTACGTAGCGCCCGCGCCTGTCCTGGTGACTATCATATCACACCTGCATCGTGCTGCCATCCGGCGCTGGGAGGTACCCACCCACCCGCCCACGGGAGTTGCACTCCCGAGCCCTTGCTCCAACCGGGTAGCCAGGGAGCATCCGCTCCCCGGAGAGGCGTAGGGCGGATGTAGCGAAGCGAAATCCGCCATCTCTGGATTGGCTGATGCGTTGGTATTCCTTGACGACCTGCTGCCATCTGGCGCTGGGAGGTACCCACCCGCCCGCCCACGGGAGTTGCACTCCCGAGCCCTGGCCTTTTGGTAGGGCATCCGCCCCCGGATGCCCATGGAAACCCCGCCGCCTCATTGTGCGCGTTCGCAGTGGAGTTTGACTGCGGCGACGAACTCCTGGCGCTTGGAGTCGTCGGAGAACGCGCGCCTGGGGATGATGAGGGCCAGCACCGGGCTTATGTATATGAAGATGTGCTGCTGAGTCGTGATTATGCCCCGCACCTCGGGCCAGGGCGTCCTGGCCTCGCCGAACTGGGTTCTGTCGACTATGCCCTCCCGCTTCACGAACAGCTTGTGCCTGCACAGGGTGCTCTCGATCTCCCCCCTCTCGTAGAGCTTCTTCACCTGTCGCGTGATTCTGCCCTGGATGAGGCGGGGGGCGAAGAACACCCATACCACAGCCACGATCATGATAGGGGAAATCGAGATGATGCTGGCCCGATCCGTTGCCAGAAGAGCCAGGGCGACCGCAAGCAGGAAGAGCGGAAACGCGAACTGCGCAGCCAGTCGCCTGAGCCTGAACGCGGGTGAGTGCTGGTAGTGGTACATGTTGAGGTACAGCACGTCCTCGGGGGAGTTGTCATACTCGATGTTCATGGCCGCCTCGACCGTAGGGCTTTAAAGGAGTTCGCTCAACTCTTCTTTGGTTAACCCGGCCTGTTTCAGAATCTCCTGCAGTGTGCCCTTGGGGAGTTCCTTCTTGTGGAAGGGGACGATCACCTTCCTCTTCGTATGCGGATGCGTGTAGATGTGGTGGCTTCCCCTGATGCGATCCAGCACGTATCCCCTCTCGCCTAGCACCTTGGCAACCTCCTCGGGTCTGAGCGATGGAAGCTTAGTCATGAGGTCTCACTGTCACCATGTACTCCAGAGTTCCTTCCTCGGTGGGTATCTCCTCTCCATGCTCCCGCAGACTCTCGATGTAGAGCTCAATTGCCTCTCGGGCCATCTCGATCGATTCCTCTATCGTGTCTCCGCACGTGACACAGCCTGGGAGTGACGGGACGATGACAGTGTAACCTCCCTCTGGTTCTCTCCTCAGTAGTACCCTGTAATTCAGCGCTTCCATGGTGTCACCTCGTCGCGGAGGCCCTATCCCCCGCCCAGCAGGCATTTCTGGATGCGGATGTGGGGGCTGCCGTTGGAGACGGGGAGCGGGCTCTGCCCCCCCTTGCCGCAACCGCCGCCTTCGTTCATGTCCAGGTCGTTGCCTATGGCATCGATGTTCTCGAGGGTGGTGAACACGTTGCCGGTGAGCACAACCGGCCGCAGCAGCTCCTCGACCTTCCCATTGCGGATCATGTAGGCCTCGCCGGCGGAGAAGGTGAACATCTCCATGCTCGTCATGCCGCCGTACCAGTTCTTCGCGTAAACACCCTCTTTGATGCCTGCGATCAGGTCATCGAAGCTGGTGTCCTTCGGCTCAATGTAGGTGTTGGTCATGCGTACGATCGGCTCGAACTTGTAGTCTATGGCCCTCGCGTTGCCGGTAGGAGCCTCGCCCATCTTGGCCGCCGTCTCGCGCGAGTGCAAACGTCCGGTGAGAATGCCTTCGGTTATCAGATAGGTCTTGGTTGCGGGTACTCCCTCGTCGTCATACTTGTAGCTGCCTCGCAGACCGGGGACGGCTGCCCCATCGACGATGTTCAGGTGCTTGTCGCCGAACCTGCGGCCAAGCACCATGATCTCGCGCATGCGGTCGTTCTCATACACGAAGTCGGATTCCGAGAGGTGCCCGAAGGCCTCGTGTGTGAAAACGCCCGCGAGGACCGGGTCGCAGACAACGGTGTATTCGCCCCCCTTGAGTTGCGGGGCGGACAGAAGAGCGACGGCCCGCCTGGCAATCTCCTCGATCCGCTCGTGGAGGGTCTCCATGAAGGCGTAGTCGCCCTTGCTGCCCAGGCTGAGGCCTGACTGCTGGACATCGTCACCGTCCCTGGCCACTGCGTTGAATCTGGCTGTGACGTCAACCCTGCTCTGCTCGATGTAGGTGCCTTCCGAGTGGGCAAACGTTGTCTTTCTGCGCTTGTCGGCGTAGCCGATCGTCGATGTCTGGATCTTGGGCGTGGCCCAGATGAGCCCGTTGTATTCGTCTAGCAGGCGCTTCTTCTCTGCCAGGGGTATGGCTGTCGGGTCTTTATTCACATCCGCGGGTACGATGTCCTGCACCGGCTCGACCGGTGCCAGCTTGCTCTCTTCGCTCCCCGCCAATCCGGCCTGCCGCACTGCCGTCTCCACCTTGTCCCGCAGATTCGACAGGTCGTTGAACGATATGAAGCCCCAGCCGCCCTTCACCAGAGCGCGGGCACAGCCCCCGACGCTGGATGTTCGTCCGATGTCTTCGAGTTCGCGGCCACGGTACTGGATACGTGTGGTCTCCCCCTCCTCGATGCGGAGCTCCACGTAGTCGGCATTGTGTCCCTTGAGCGCTTTGTCTATCTGATCGCGCATGATCCCTCACTTCGGGCGCACTTGTATCCGGGTTGACTAGATTATAGGTCGGAGCGTGCGGGAAATCCAGGCCACGCTGGAGAGCGGTGCGGAAGAGAAGCGTGGTTTGCGCAATGCTGCAGAGTTGGCGTGATGGTACCAGCGCCTCAGTGGCCTGGCTGCCGCTGAGGGCAGAGCCGTCCGCCACACTGGCTGCTGGCAACCTCGTGGAAGCAGTCGAGGCAGAAGACCAGCATCGTCAGAAGGGCTATTGCCGAGGCCGTGTAGGAAGCACTAAGGATGAGCTCTGACATCAGTCGCCTCCGGGGTCGGGCTCAATCTTCAGGTCGACGCCCTGAGAGGCCGCCGTGACGGGCTCGTCAACGTTTGGCAGCTGGATATCCGGGCTCAACCTGGACTCCGCGCCGCACGTGGCACAGATGAGTATTGCCTTGTCCTTCTCTGTCTTGATCAGGAACTCTTCCTGGTGACAGACTCCGCAAGTGATTGTGCCTGATGAAGCTGTTCTGATCATGTCGACGTCTCACCCCCTGAACTAGCTTCCATTGTGAAATGGTGTGGGGCGTACAACAAGACTACGTAGGTACTCGTGTGGGACGTACTTTTGTTAGCGGGGGTGCGGGTCGTAGAGTTGCAGTGTCCTTACCAAGCTTATCGAGCCTGATGCTCTGGGGTGCTATGCCGAGGGCATGGCGTAGTCCTCGTCTAGGGCGGCTTCGGGGACGTGCTGGTGTCTCTCCGTTCCCCTGCTCTCGCGCGAGTGGGTGCGCCACAGGTCTATCCCGAGAGCGACGATCACGATGGCCATCAGGGTCTCTATCACCATCCATGCCATGGCTAGGCCCGATACCTCGTCGAAGGCACCCGCGCTTCTTATCCAGTCCGCGGTGGCCCGAGCAAGCAGCCAGCTGCCGAAGAACACGAGCAGGAAGTCGGCGAAGATCTGCTTTATTACGGGCCAGCCCCTCGGGACACGGGTCCCAGCCGTCTGCTCTGTCTGTATCTCTGACATACGTGCACCTACTCCAAGCGTGGCAACTTGACTATGCCGAGCCAGAAACCCTCCAGGGCCAGCACAACCTTGATCATCTCATCGAGATCGACGGGCTTGGTTATGTAGCAGTTGGCGTTGAGGTCGTACGCCTTCAGGATATCGCTTTGTGCCTCTGATGTAGTAAGCACTACCACTGGGATCAGCTTCAGACGCCGGTCGGCCTTGATCTCTGCCAGGACCTCTCGCCCGTCCTTCTTGGGCAGGTTCAGATCGAGGAGAACCAGATCGGGCCGGGGTGCATCCGCGTGCTGCCCCGTTCGGAAGAGGAACTCTGTGGCCTCTGCGCCATCCCGGACCTTGTGCAGTCTGTGCGGTATATTGCCCTCTTTGAGGGCTTCCTCTATGAGGCGGATGTCGCCCGGGTTGTCCTCAACCAGCAGCAGGTCGAATACGCGGGTCTCAACTCCTACAGTCATCTCCTGCCCTCTTCACATCCGAAGCATATTAATGAAGAAAGTTCTTGGCGGTGTAGAACCAGTAGCTCTCGATAGCCTTGATCGTGTTTATGAAGCTGTCAACGTCTATAGGCTTCACCACATAGCTGTTAGCCTGCAAGTCGTAGGCCTTGAACACATCCCGGTCGTGCAGGGAGCCGGTGAGAATGACCACCGGAATGCTCCTGAGATGTCGGTCAGCCTTGATCTCCGCGAGGACCTCACGTCCGTCCTTCTCCTTCATATTGAGGTCGAGGAGGATAAGGTCCGGGCGCGGTGCTTCTGAGTACCTCCTTCCCTCTCGATGCAGGAAGTCCATTGCCTGCACGCCATTGATGACAACATGCAGATTGTGGGGGAGGCCGGTCTCGTTGAAGGCCTCCTGAACGAGGCGCACGTCCCCCGGATTGTCCTCGACCAGCAGGATGTCGAATGGCTTCGTAACCTCCACATCGCCGCTGTCCGTATCCCGCGATCTATAGATAGGGTTGTCGTAGTCGTAGTCTACATTCAAACGCTTGATGTTGACCATGTGTCACCTCTCGCCTCTGGAATGGCGAAACGGAAGGTAGCGCCATCGCCGGGATTCGACTCGACCCAAATGCGTCCACCGTGTCGCTCCACTATCTTCCTGCAGATCGCGAGCCCGATGCCGGTGCCCGGGTACTCGGACTTGTCGTGGAGTTGCTGAAAGATGGTGAATATGCGGTCGGTGTACTTCGGGTCAATGCCGATCCCGTTATCGCTGACCGAGAATGTGAAGCCACCCTCGTTGGGCTCGGCGGATACATGTACTCGGGGTGTATCCTCACTTCGGAACTTGATTGCGTTGCCGATCAAGTTCTGGAACACCTGGGCCAGTTGCGAGCCATCAACTTCGAGTGTTGGTAGCATATCGTGACTGACGGCTGCGCCCGATTCCTCTATGGCGGTTCTCAGGTTGGCGAGGGCCTGCTCCAGCACAGCCTCGCAGTCGGTCGGCTCAAAGGCGTTGCCGCGAGTGCCAACACGAGAGTATGCCAGGAGGTCGTTGATCAGCTCGTGCATGCGGTTCGCCCCATCGACGGCGAAGCCAATGAAGTCGTTGGCATCCGAGTCGAGCTTGTCCTTGTAGCGCCGCTCCAGCAGTCTGACGTAGCTTGCGACCATGCGCAGCGGCTCCTGGAGGTCGTGCGACGCGACGTAGGCGAACTGCTCCAACTCGGCGTTGGAGCGCTCCAACTCCTGTGCCTGTCTATGCATCATCTCCTCTGCCTGCTTGCGCTCAGTAATATCTCTGGCTATACCCATGCCGGCCGGCCTTCCCTCGTAGTGGATAATGCTGGCCGAGATCTCCACTTCCTTGGTGGTGCCATCAGGCCGTACGATTCTGGCCTCTTGGACGGTTGCGACGCCCGAGGAACCGGACTCGCGTATCCTCGTAACGATATCGGCCGACTCCGGTGCAAGTATCTGGTCGAACGGCATGGTCATGATCTCATCGGGCGAGTAGCCACATATGTCCGCCATGGCCTTGTTGGCGAATTTGCATGCCCCATCCTGCACGATGACTACGCCATCCTTTGCCTGCTCCACGAGGGTGGAGTACTTCATCTCTGAGTCTCTCAGGGCCTGCTCGACCCGTTTGCGCTGGCGGATCACGATCTGAGCGTATCCGCCGAACACCACCAGGAGGCTCAGGACGAGCGCATACATCCAGAGCTGGTGTGGCTCAGCCGAGAACATCTGGTCGAGGAAGCTGCCCTTGTGGAATGCGAATGTGGCCATGAAGGACTCCACGATCCAGAACAGGATCGCGAGGCCGAAGGCGAGAAGAATCATCTTCTCGGCCATTCGCATCTCGGGCATTGCCCTTTCCCTCACCTTCCAACTCCTCTCTTCACAAGCGGAGCGGGATACCACGTAGGGGTATCCCGCGGTCGTTCAGATAATCTCCACGTCGAGTAGGACTTGGTGAGGACTACTTCGCGCGGACCGGCTGCTTCCGGTTGCGCTTGCCTTTCCCGCCGCGGACCATGACGTTGTGCGATGTTGGGCGGGCTAGGCTGTCGGCGTCAAGCGTGCTGCCTTGGGGCGTGCCCGATGACTCATGTAGGAACTCCATCACGTCCTCCCGTCGATATCGCCGGTCACCGCGGGACCCGATCCGGTAGAACTTGAGCATGCCCTTGTCACTCCACCGTCTGACGGTGGAGATACTGACCTGCAGAAAATCAGCTACCTGACGCGCCGTCAACATGGCCTCGAGCTGGTCATTCTTCATCCCTTGCCTCTCAATCCGCTCGCTCTGTTGCTGCGAGGTAGTAGTAGCAGGATTATCCTATTCAGACACTAACGCACTGGCCGTGAGATATAAATAGGCATTTCCGGTATGTAATGGTGGGAAAATAGTACCGAAGTGAGGTTACGATTGCTGGGGTGGGGGGCTGGATGTGGACGAGGGAGGCGGGTGCTCGGCCTTCGTGCTGCGGGGTGATTCCGCTTAGTGTGCAGAGTGCCCCTAATGCTTTGGGGCAGGGGCTCGGAGTCGCAGCTCCTTGTTCTCAAGGATCAGCTGCCTTCTCTCCAGCGCCTTCTGAACTTTGCAGGCCAGGTCGTCCAGGTTGAATGGCTTCGTGATGTAATCGTAGGCTCCCAGCTTCATAGCCTCGACGGCAGTCTGCGTGTCCGCCATCGCGGTCACCATCACTACGCCCGTACCGGGGCACTCGGAGACGATCTGAGGCAGGACCTCTATGCCCGACATGCCAGGCATCTTCACGTCCAGTAGGACCAGGTCGAAGCTCTCGGCGATTGCGGCGGCGAGAGCTTCCTTGCCGTTGCCGACGAGGACACATTCATAGCCTTCCGACTGCATCTTCCTGGCGATCACGGTTCGTACTGAGAGGTCGTCGTCCACAATCAGCAGTCTCCCTTTCGATGCGTGCATGTCGGGCTCCTTAGCGTTGAATCGTCCCGTTCTGCGGGCTGGCTGTTTGCTCCTGGGTAATCACCGGCAACTCCACGACGAAGGTAGTACCTTCATTTGGTACACTCTCGGCGTGTATTCGGCCACCGTGCTCCTGTACTATGCCGAAGCATATGCTCAGGCCGAGGCCGGTCCCCTTGCCGACTTCCTTGGTCGTGAAGAAGGGATCGAAGATGCGCTTCAAGTCCTCCTCGGTAATGCCGGGACCGTTGTCCGTGAAGTCGGCTTCGATCACGTTTCGTGCCACTCGGGTTCTGATGGTGAGCCTGCCATTGCCGTTGGCGTCTGTCATAGCCTGCTCGGCGTTCGTGATGAGGTTGACGAAGACCTGTTGCATCTGATGGAAGTCGGCCATGGTCCTGGGCAGCTCGGGCTCCATGTCCAACTCGATCTCGATGTTGTTGACTCTCATCCTGTAGGCGTGGAGTTCGATGCTCTTCTCGATGATGTCGTTGATTGAGACCAGGCTCTTCTCAGGCTTGTGACGGCGGGAGAACGAAAGGAGATTGCCTGTTATTCGGGCGGCCCGCTGGGCCTCCCTGTATATGGTCTCCACGTCGCCCTTTATGCTATCGTCGAGTTGACGCTGGGTTGCCAGGAACTGAGCGTATGCCTGCACGGCCGCCAGAGGATTGTTGAGTTCGTGGGCAACCCCGGCTGCCAGTTCGCCGACTGCCGCAAGCCTGCCAGTGAGTTGCAGCTGCTGCTCCATCCTCTGCCGTTCCTCTTCGGCACGTTTTCGCTCAGTGATATCCTCGATCATGGCAATCATGAACCTTGGTTCGCCTTCGGCACCGTGCACGAGGCTGAGGTTCTGTCTGCCCCAGACGACCTGGCCGTCCTTCCGCACCAACCGCTTCTCGACGGTATAGTGCTCCCGGCTGCCTTCGATCATTTCCCGGAACAGTGCCTCATCCGCCAACGCATCCTCCGGATGGAGGTAATCAAAGGATGACATCTCCTTCAGGTCGTCCAGCGTGTAGCCGAGCATTCCCTGGAAGGCTGTGTTGATCTCCAGAGGCTTCGCCTCCATGTCGATGAGCGCGATACCGATAGCGGCTTCCTCGAAAATGGTGCGGAACTCCGCCTCGCTTTCCCTCAACGCCCTCTCCATCTGCTTGCGCTGTGTAACGTCTCTGATGACGACCGAGACGGCTGGCTTGCCTTGATACTCGATAATCCTTGGGCCGAATTCGACGGTGCATTCCGTACCGTCCTTTCGGACGAGCGTGCTCTCGTACTGTGCCGGCACCCGTTCCCCGCGCTGCCTTCGGGTGTGTACCCTGGAGAGGTCCTCGATTGTCTCGGGCGGCAGAAGCTCCTTGAAGGACTTGCCAATCACTTCATTCTGGGCGTATCCGAACATCTCGGCACATCGAGCGTTGGCGAAGGCTATGGTGAACCCCTCGAGCACACAATATCCGTCGTTCATCTCTTCCAGGAAGCGCCTGAACATCTCCTCGGAGGCACGCAGGGCCTCTTCCGCCTTCTTGCGTTCGGTGATATCGATGAATGAGGAGATAGTCTGGATCGGGTTTCCCTTGTCGTCGTTCACGATGGCCGATGCAACCTGAACGTAGAGTTCCTTGCCGTCTTTCCTTCGGCCCCGGAGCTCGCCCTCCCATGACTGGTTCTCCAGCATGGCTGTGGCAATGTCTTTGGCGGTGTTCATATCGTCGGGCTCCAGCAGCGACCAGTAGGGCTTGCCGAGGATGTCTGCCTTGGTGTCGTTGCCCCACAGCTTCATGCATGCCTTGTTGACATAGGTGATGGTGCCGACCATGTCGGACATAGCAACGGCGTTGATTGAGTTCTCGATTGCGTTCTCCTTGATCCTCAGCTCTTCTTCGGCGATCTTGCGCTCTGTGATGTCGCGGTAGTTCACAACGTAGCCATTTACGATGGGGTCGTTGAGTAGATTCCTCTGGATCGCCTCGAAGGTCGCCCACTGGCCGTTCTTGAGCTTGAACCGGGATTCGAACGACACGGTTTGGCCGGGGCTTCTTGATAGCTCCTTGAATATGGCTAGAATGCGTTCTGTATCATCGGGATGGATGTAGTCTATGATGCGCTTGCCGGTGAGTTCCTCGGGCCGGTAGCCTGCGATACGTTCTACCGAAGGGCTCTCGTAGCGGATAACCCCTTTGCGGTCCACTATGACTATGCCGTCGAGCGAGTTCTCGATTAGCGACCTGAAATGTTTCTCACGCTCGCGGAGCGCCTCCTCCGCATGCCTGCGTTCAGTGATGTCACGCATGTTGACCACGATACACTCGAGGACGGAGTTGTGCAGCAGGTTGCATCCCACAGCCTCCATCACTCGCCAGGAGCCATCCTTGTGTTGTACGCGGACCTCCGCGTGGAGGGTCCCCTCCGGTGTCTTGACGAAATCCCCAAACTGGTTAGCGAGTCTGGGTATGTCATCCGGGTGGATATGGTCAAACGGACCGCCCCCCTGCCGCTCTTCCGATTCGTATCCGAGAAGGCGCTCATTGGTCGGGTTCTTGTAGCGTATGGTCCCATCCCGATTCAGGAGCACGATGCCATCCAGCGAATTGTCGAGCAGCGCGCGGAAGAACTCTTCGCTATGCCTCAATGCCGTCTCGACGCTTTTCCGCTCCCCTATCTCAAGTTGGAGTTCGTTGTTTATCTTCGCCAGTTCGGCCGTGCGCTGTTTGACACGTACCTCCAGTTCGTCTCGTGCTTTTTGCAGCGCTTCCTCTGCCTGCCTGCGCTCGGTGATGTCCCTGAGATTGACAACGAGACCATTCACGGCAGAGTGATCGAGTAGGTTCGTGGCTATTACCTGGATCGTCCTCCAGGAGCCATCCTTGTGTTGGGCCCTGAGCTCGGTGCTTGCGCTTGCCCTCGACTTACGGAGCATATGAGACATAATGTCGGTCATCTTCTCCATATCGTCGGGGTGAACGAACTCGAATCCGTTCTTGCCGATAACCTCTTCCGCTCGGTGGCCGAGGATTTTATCTACAGCGGGGCTTTCGTACAGGACCCTGCCGTCTGCGGCAACGACCACGATCACGTCCTGGGCGTTCTCGATCAGTGCTCGATAGTGCTCTTCACTGCGCTGGAGGGCCTCGTGCGCTCGCTTGCGCGCGAGCGCATTGGCAAACACCTCGCCCAGCAGGCGTAGCTTGGGCACGAGTTCCCGAGGCCAAGGTTCTTCTCTGGTGAACGAACCCAGGCCGATAGCCCAGGAGAAAGTCCCGGCGACGGTGAGCGGTACTGCAAGATGAGACTTGAAACCACTTTGTTCAATGTAGAATTTCTCCAACACAGCTTCGTCGGGTAGTTCGTCGGCACTGTGCCATCGAACGACTTCGCCACAACGCAGTTTCTGCGCATACCAGGGCAAGAGTTCGCCCACGTCTACGGGTGGAAGCTCCTCAGTTCCGGGCTTGGAGTACGAGTGTGCGACGAGGAGCTTGGCCTTGTCTTCGGAGAACTCGAACAGGGTGCTTCGATCGGCCCCCAGGACTTCGACGATGCGCCTGAGCCCTTCGCCTATTTTGTCCTCCATGTCCTCGCCTGCCAGGTTGATGAACTGGGCAGACAGGTCGGAGATCAGCGTCTCGAACTCCATGGACTCGCGGGGCGCGCGCCTTGCCCAATCGCGCCCGGTGACGTCCCGTGTGACTATCACGAACTCAGGCGACACTTTGTTGGGGACAGGGGCCAGAGAGAACTCGATATCTGCGAGGCTTCCGTCCTTCTTCTTTATGTGCGTGGTCCCTTTGAAGTGCTTTCTCGTCTTGGCTGTCCCACGGAGAGCGTCTCGGATGTCGGAGCTTTCAGCTTTCTTCGGGAGAAAGAAGTCTGCATCTTGTCCATTCAGTTCTCGTCTGCCGTAACCGAACATCTCCTCGGCTGTCGGGTTGCACCAGACGATGACTCCTCCCCGAGCGATGAGGATGCCTTCGACCATGTCCTCAGCCCCTGCCACGCGGAGCTCACCGGATTGTGGCGAATGGCCTTGGCCATACTGCAGCCTCCGGGATCCGCCTGCCGGCTTCTGGGTCTCGCGTCGAGTCCTTCTGCTGTGCGTCGGCATCTTCCCGCCGTTGAACCCGCGTGCAGGACGTGACCTTCCTAGGGAGTACGGAGATTCGTCCTAAGCGCTGCAACTCCCCCTAGTCTGGCCCTGCCAGTTAATAGTCAGCCGTTGTCTCGTAGTCGTGTCCGATTGGTACACTCGAACATTAGCACACAGCTTGCCTTACGTACAATGGCCAATTAGGACGATTGCCAGTGGTAATATCGTACTGAACTGATAAGCCAAGTGGTGGCGTGGTGTTCTTGGAGTGGAATGGAGCGGTCTTGCATCGGCTTGCTGCTGGTAGCTCAGGCTGCACTAAGGGATGAAGACGCTTGCACGCACTAGGGCGTTTTAGCTCTTCTGCTCTGTCGCGGCGTCGGGAGCGGGTGCCTCGCCCAAGTCGGGCTGGACGGCGGCAAGTAGGCCATTCCTCCTGAACTGGTTGCTGAACTCCCTGACTTCTCCACAAAGCTTGCACACACCGATGCTGGTCGGCCCCTTGGCGGGCTCGATCAGCCAATGGTGGGCGCACTGTGCCGGGGTGGCTGGCGACTCCGGCTCGCTCGGTGCTATGGCGGTCTTCTGACTACTCATTGTGATTCTTCTCGCCCGGGCAACTGTCGGTGTGTCGGGGTCATCTAGGTACCCAGCATATGCCCTGCTGTGGCCCGTGTGAATAGCCCATTGGTTCATGTCGGGCTAGGAATTTCGTAATCACCGTTTCGTCCTGAATGCCTGCGACTGGCTTCCGCAATCCCTCTTTACACCATAGGTTCGCCAGCTTGAGTGTCTGCGTGGAGGGAGTCTGCTCTTTCCGGTCCTGTGTTTGGGGGGAGCGCTCAGAGCGAATGGTATTCTCGCGTCTGCGAGCTCACGGTCACTACGCCTGTGTGGAATGTGCCTTCAACCGTTATCTGGACGGACCTGTAACCGTTGTTCTCGCCGGACCTGCTGACCGATGGCGAAGTATAGTAGTCCACGCCGTCCTGGTGCCAGTATTCATCCTTGTGTTCGTGGCCGCTGAATACGGCTGCAACGTGATGCTTGGCGCACAAGTCCATGAACTCGGTACGGTTGACGGTTATGCATCCGGCATTGGCTCGCCGCTTGAGTTCATCTTCGGCTCCGGCCCTGGTCGCCGGATGGTGCATGAAGACCAGGCTACCTTCCTTGCCTTGAAGGTCGTTCTCGAGCCAGGCAAGGTCGTCGTCAGTCAACCCTGAGCCGTAGGCCTCTACAGCCGCCAGGACTGCGTCATCTCCGGAATCGAGGCACACCGCGTGTATCGGGCCGTAGTCGAAGCTATAGTTGGTGTGGGGGTTGATGTGACGGAGGTAGTAGCGGATGGCGACTGGATCGCAGCGTACGGATGCAGGGAGGAGGGGTGGATATCCATCCCACCAGTTGTCCCAGTAGTAGTCGTGGTTTCCGATGGTGGTGTATGTCGGGACCTGGAACGTCTTCAGGAGATTCCTGAGGTCTTTCCAGTTCTTCATGCTGGACCAGTCGACCAGATCCCCTGTGATGATCACGAAGTCCGGTCTGCTTTCGTTTATGTCCTTTATCGCGTTCCTGAAAAGCGACATCTCGTCTACGTTGGGTGCGTCGATGCACGGGTATCCTTTGAAGCCGACATGGGGGTCTGACAGTATGCAGAACCTGGGTTGGGATGGGAAGGATTGGACGATCTGCACCGCGTTCTCCTGTGTGAAGAGCTTGCCGCCCACCTCTACTGAGAGGTCGTACAGGTCAACCTGTATATCGTCGGGAATACGTGCGGAGAGCCTGTAGCTGAAGTCGTCGAAGTATCCCACGTTCTCAACGCGAAGAGCTATGCTCTCGAAGTAGTACGTGCCGTCGTCGATGGTCGTCTCTCTGCCGACTCCAACCCTCCTGATGCCTCTGCACAGGCTGACATGCCACGACTGACCACTGGTTGACTTCCCGTGTGGCGCGCACATGTCCACTGTGAGGATGCTGCCGTGCGTGAGAACGCTCGGGAACCCAATCGTCGGGCATACGATGCGTTCCACGTCAGAAAAGTAGCCTACCGTGGCCAGTTTGGAGACAATGTTGGCGTCAGACATCTCCGGCGGTTCTCCCAGGGTGTGCAAGTGATCTGTCCGCCGGCCATTCAGGCGTCGAGAGAGATGCTACCTTAGTGCCGTGATGACCGGCGATTGAGCCTTGGCGATCGACCTAGGAGTTGCGAGTCGATTTGTCAAGGAATCGCAGGACATCTTCACGTCGGTAACGTCTGTCGCCGCGCGATCCGACGCGATAGAACTTAAGCATGTTCTTATCGCTCCATCGCCTGACCGTGCAGATGCTCACGTGCAGGAAATCCGCCACTTGTCGGGCTGTAAGCATCGACTCAAGTACGGGTTCCTTTGTGACCTGTTTCATCGCGTATCACCTGTCCCTGCAGAGTAGTTGTAATGGTTTAGCCCTAGTCAACCATAGCATGGTCTCAACAGCGCACACAATGGCCCTTTCTGGTAGGTGGCGGGGGGAAAATAGTATTGACGTGACTTTAGTACCAGGGGCGTTTGGCGGCGCACCGGCCAGGTTTGTCCCCACCGTGCCGCCCCGAGTGGCCTCAACCGGCGGTCAGGTCCGACGGGGTGAGCGAGTAGCAGGCGGCGTCGTGGGCCTCGCCGCGCACGACGAAGCGGCTTCTGAGGATGCCCTCGAATTGGGCACCTGTCTTCTCCGCCACCCGGCGGCTTGCCCCATTGTGCACCGAGACGAGTATCTCGATTCGGTTCAGATGTAAGTGCTCAAAACCGAAGAGCACGGCCAGGCGCGCAGCTCCAGTGGCTACCTCTCTACCTGTGGCTGAGGTACGTATCCAGTAGCCCAGGTTGGCTACGCCGTCTTCCCGGAGGATGCGGTTCAGGCCGCAGCTGCCCAGGACGCGGGGCTGCCGGGCGTCTACGACTACGAAGTTGTACTCGATACCCCGGCCCCAAGCGTCGATGCTATGTCGTACCCAGCTCCTGGTCTCCTCGATTGCGTATTCCGGATGGCACCACCGTGCCCATTGCGAGACCTCGGGAATGGACTCCCGTACCGCCTCGAACAGGGCAGGCACATCTTCGCTGTGGTGGGGGCGTATAGTCACCCGCCCGTCGGTGAGTTCGCCCGCAGCTTCACCTTCGACGGCATCTGGTGTTGCCCGCATTGCTCCTGCCGTTAGCAGGTCGATGATGTGCCTGTGCTGCGGGTATCGCTCCAGCAGGGACTCTGGATCACCAAGCTCGAGGTCCCGGTAGTCGAATCCGGGCGCGACGGTGCAGCCGGCGAGCGCGTAGGATTCCGGGTCATCCACGGTCGCGCCGAACCACGTCCCCGCCGGCACCACCACCTGAAGGGACTCGCCACGATGCGCGTCTCTGCCGAGTGTGGCCCGACGGTAGCTGCCATCCGGAGCTATCATATGGATCGTCAGCGACGAGCCATCGTAGAAGTGCTACAGCTCGTCGGACTTGATGCGGTGGAGGCGCGATACCTCGGTACCCTTCAGCAGGTAGTATATGGCCGTAGAGACGGCCCGCGTGCGGTCGGGCACCTTGAGGTCAACGGTTTCAACAGACCGATAGTTCTCTCTGAAGTGGCCGCCTTCGGGATGTGGGGTCAGGCCGAGAGCTTCGATCCAGTAGTCGGCGCTAGCCATCCGGTGTCCTCGACGATCTCGCTATCGGGGTCGGGCCGAGCGCTATTCGGAGTCCTTCTCAACTTCCTTGTTCTTCTCGGAGGTTTCGTCCACGGCGCGAGAGACCCCCTGAGCCTGCTCGAGCCTTGCCAGCCGATCGGCGAGCCGGCCCTGTTCCTCTGTTATCAGCCTTATCGCGTCGCTGAACGGGTCGGGGAGCCGCCCGTGCTCCAGGTCCATGACGTGGGGGCTCCTGTCCTCGACCACACGGCCTGGCACACCCACGACCACGGCCCCCGGCGGGACCGAACCGACCACGACGGAATTGGCGCCTATGCGTGCTCCGTCACCTATGGTTATTGCCCCGAGCAGGATGGCTGCCGATCCCACGACTACATTGTTGCCTATCGTGGGATGGCGCTTCTTCTTCTCCAGAGTAGTGCCGCCGAGCACGACGCCCTGGTATATCAGCACGTCGTCCCCGATCTCAGCCGTCTCCCCGATGACCACACCGGAGCCGTGGTCTATGAAGAACCTTCGCCCTATCGTGGCCCCTGGGTGTATCTCGATCCCCGTGAGAAAGCGGGAGAAGTGAGAGACCGCGCGAGCGAACAGCCTGAGCCTTAGCCGCCAGAGGCGATGGGCGGCGTAGTGCAGCCACAGGGCCTGCAGCCCCGGATAGAACAACAGCACCTCGACCTTGCTCCTCGCAGCCGGGTCCCTTGCGAAGACGGTCTCGACGTCCTCCCTCAGAGTGTGCAGTATGTTTGCCACTTCACCCCCGTTGCAGTAGCTGTTGTGCGTCTGCTGGTGCTCAATCGAAGAGCCACGTGCTCAGGTAGCGCTCGCCTGAGTCCGGCAGGATGACCACGATCAGCTTGCCCTCGTTCCCAGGCTTGCCGGCCACCTGGAGCGCGGCCCGGACTGCCGCGCCGGACGATATGCCGGCGAGAATACCCTCCTCCTTTGCCAGCCTTCTGGCGGTTGCCGCCGCATCGTCATCAGAGACCGTGACGACCTCGTCGATGAGGTCCGTTCGCAGCACATCGGGCACAAACCCTGCGCCGATTCCCTGAATCCGGTGCGGCCCCGGCTTCCCCCCGGACAGGACGGGCGATCCCTCCGGTTCAACCGCGATGGCCCTGAATGACTGCTTCCTGGACTTGAGCACGTCCGCCACTCCGGTGATCGTTCCTCCGGTGCCCACGCCTGCAACCAGCATGTCCACCTGCCCGTCCGTGTCCTGCCAAATCTCCTCCGCCGTAGTCCTGCGATGGATATCGGGGTTCGCGGGATTGCTGAACTGTTGTGGCGTGAAGGACTGCGGTGTCTCCCTCGCCAGCTCCTCGGCCTTTGATATGGCTCCCCGCATCCCCTCCGCCCCGGGCGTCAGCACCAGCTCGGCCCCGAGAGCAGCCAGCAGCCGCCTGCGCTCGACGGACATGGTGTCGGGCATGGTCAGGACCAGCCTGTAGCCTCTGACCGCGCAGACGAACGCCAGAGCTATGCCGGTGTTGCCGCTGGTGGGCTCTATGATGACCGCGCCGGGCCCGATATGATCGGCCCGCTCAGCGACGTCGATCATTGCCACGCCGATCCTGTCCTTGACGCTGGAGCAGGGGTTGAACGACTCCAGCTTGGCAACGACGTCTGCTTCGAGGCCCTGAGTGAGCTTGTTCAAGCGCACCAGCGGGGTGCGCCCTACGAGATCGGTGATGTCGTTCGCTATGCGTGGCATTCTTGTGTGCCTGTCGTGAAACTTGCCCAATGCTAGCACCGGCCCTGTGGGGCGTCAAGCGTGTACGTACGCCCGTCTCGTGCCAAGCGCCCCGCCATCGAACGTTAGGTGGTCCCACCCACCCGCCCACGGGCGCTGCGCACCCGGGCCCTCGCTGCAAGGGGTAGCCGGGGAGCATCCGCTCCCGGCGCGCGATCGGTGTGACGCAGAGGTGCAGGATACATCCTGCCGGGGGTCTGGGGGTGTCCCCCAGGTCTCAAAGTCCCCCAAGATTGGGGGATTAGGGGGTTGACTGTTGCTGTGAACCACCAAGGTGCTCTGCGACCGGACGAAGGAGCTGCCATCTGAGGTTGAGTGGGTGTAGCGAAGCGAAACCCACCCCGTACTGCCATCGAACGTTAGGTGGTCCCGCCCACAGGCGCTGCGCTCCCGAGCTCCGGCCTTCTCGGGTAGCCAGGGAGCATACGCTCCCTGGGCCTGGGGGTGGGCGAACCGAGAGGGAACCCGCTATGCGCAGTCGGGATAGAGCCTGGACTCCGCCAGGATCGCCTACAGCTTGACTATGAGGTCAGTCCCGCTGAGCTCGGTTCCATACTTCGCTATTGGCCGTTTCGCCGCACCTTTAATCACGTTCCCATCGTAATCGTAGGTTGAGTGGCTAAGGCTACAGCAGCGAAGCCTGGACTCGCCCGGCACGTGGTCTATCTTGCGGCCAGCGTGCGTGCACTTGTTGGCAAAGGCAAGATACCTGTCGTCCTCGGTTCTCACTATGAGGACAGGTTTGTCCAAACCCTTGCCCTGCAGGTATACTGCGCCACCTTTGACGGACAGCTCAGTCGCCTCCCCGAGCTTCACCCGAACCACGCCGTTCTCGACGCTCCACAATCCGGGGTCGAGCTCCTTCGTGTCGCACTTGCCCATGATTGCCCTGAAGATCCCCGTAAGAAATGCCATGGTACCCCTCCGATCCGCCTGTGCGTTCTCTCCGAAGTATAAGCAGGCAGCAATGATTTTACCATCTCCAGCATAGTAGGGTGGATGGAGCGAAGTGGAATCCGCCGCCTCTGCCGCCATCCAGCGTTGGGTGGGAAGAACCACCTTTGCTTTCGATCGTAGGGGCGTTCGGCCGAACGCCCACACCGTTCTGGAGATCGGCTGCAAACATGTGCTAACATGGATTACTGGTAGGGGAGGTGAGAGAGTGCTTGAGAAGGTGCACGTCTTCAGGGTCAAGCCCGATCAGGAGCTGCTCGGGGCTGTAACCGGTTACTGCACCGAGCACGGTATAACTTCGGGTGTGGTGGTGGGTATCATAGGCTCGCTAAAGAGGGCGCGATTGAACTACCTGATGGAGCTGCCGGGGAAGTACGACAGCGTCGAATTCGAAGGCCCTCTGGAGATCGTGTGCGCGCAGGGGTCGGTGGCCCTCGAAGGCGACCAGCCAATTGTGCACATACACATGCAGGTATCGAGCCAGGACCTGTGCCGGGGAGGCCATCTGGCCGAGGCTACCGTTTTCTCCACCGCCGAGGTCGTAATAGGGGAACTTGGCTATCAGCTCCATCGCCGGTTCGACAGCTACACCGGTCTGAAGGAGCTGCAGGACTAACGCGTAATACAGGTAGACTGCTGCCGAAGAGGTGCAGGATACTTCCTGCCGGGGGTCTGGGGGTGTCCCCCGGACCTTGAAGTCCCCCTCGACTGGGGGATATAGGGGGTTGACCGGAACGAAATGGCGAGTATCGCAAGGAGTATGAATTGAAGCTTGTTGGGGATTTCTACGCTTACCTGTGGCCGGGCGTCACGATGCGGGAGATGCAGACATACGGCAACAACTGCAACTCGTATCTGGCGGCTGGCGTGCTGCCCGGCGGCAAGCACGTGCTTGTCGATCCGGGCATGGTCACCAACGAGGCCAGGCAGCCGTGCCTTGAGCTCCTGATTGAGGGATTGAAGGCGGACGGGCTCAAGATCGAGGACACCGGTCTGATCATCAACACCCACGGCCACCCCGACCACTACGGGGCGTCCGAGGAGATCAGGAAGATGAGCGGGGCGCAGGTGTGTATCGGCGAGGAGGAGATGGAGTTCCTCAACATGATGGTCGGCGAGCTGGCGTCCGTCGTCAAGCAGATGGGTATCGACTTCCCGACGTTGCACCCTGACTTCTATCTGACGGAGGGAGAGCTGAGGCTGGGCGAGGACCTGGTCGCTGAGATCATCCCGACGCCGGGCCACTCGAAGGGACACTTGAGCGTCTACTGGCCTGCGGAGAAGGTGTTCATGGGCGGCGACCTCGTGTTCGCCGGCAGCACCGGCAGGGTGGACATACCCGGCGGCAGCGCGAAGCAGCTTATTGACAGCATCGAGCGTATAGCGCGACTGGATATCGAGTACCTGCTGACGGGCCATCAGTACGCCAGCCCGGGGATCATCACGGGGAAGGAAAACATACAGCGCAACTTCGAGATCATCCGGCGAAGCATATTCCCCTATCTATAGGAGGCTGCGAAGACATGTCCGGCGAGGGCGACGAGATCAAGGGTTCTTCTCCAAAGTGGTTGGTGCATGGTTCACCTGCTGAGTATAGTTAATGATTGAGTCCTTCCAGTCTGTCGCGCTCGTGACTTGCCTCGTGGCTTCGGCCTTCGCGTTCTAGCTACAGGCTTGGATCGTACCCTAGTTACACTGATGACAGGTACACGGGGTGCACTCACCACACTCGATTGGCTGACTGTGGATACTTGCCCGCTAGCTACGATATCATGCCAGTTCCTATAGGGATATCTCACTCCCGCAGCTTGCGCGGGTGTCCGGTCGTTTAGTGCTTCGTGCGGACGAAGGTAGTTGTAATAGACAAGCCAACCGTCAGTGAATAGCCTCGCAGTCTGCATATCCTTCAGTCCACGCATTACCTTAGTGCGATCCTTCAGGGTACCGTGAAAGCGCTCTATGAGGTTTGTGCTCTGTTCAACCGTGAACGGCTTCGTAGCTACGTGCTTTGTGTCTGCGCCAAACGTCAGTTCGATGCCGTCCAAGTAGACGTTTAGCTTGTCGGTTACTACCACTTTCGGAGTTTTACCCGCACGCTTGGCCGCTAACTCCATTAGCTTCTGGGCACCTTTGGTGGTGCGCGTGCGCGATATGTGAGAAGCCAACAGGAAGCGTGTCTTGGCATCAATAATGTCCCAGAACCAGACATTACCCTCGTTATCAAGCTTCAGGACCGTCTCATCGGCCACCCATGTATTACCTACGTCCGGCTTGTGGTTCTTGGCCTCGTCAATCGCTCGTTCGCTGAACCGTGCCACCCACCTATAGACTGATGAGTCAGACGGATAGGCATTGTATACCTGCTGAAGTAGCCTGCGAATACTGTTGAGTGATTGTCCTTCGTAGAACATGCTGACCGCAGCACCTACTTGGTCAGTCGGAGTTTGCATGTACGGGAGTGCGTCATTGTCGGCCCATTTCCGTTCGCACTTCTTGCAGAATAGTCTTTGCACTCCACCTACGTTCCCGTACTTAATGATCTCGCTACTGCCATAGTGCGGACATCTAAGGGGAGTATGTGGGACTCGTGCTGGGCCTTGGGGTGTATGCTCGTAGGTTCTATGCATGACTATGACCCCTTCTTTCTGCCGCGCTTCTCAGGTGCTACCCGTACGAGCGGATAGGCAGTGGTGTGCCCGCAGTTCTGACACTGGTATCGACGCCTGCTTCTTCCTCCGTATCTATATGTGTCATAGGGGCTCATGCGCGTACTATGACAAGAAGGGCAAATTCGGACTAAGCGAGTCATATGTTGTTCTCCTTACCCACAAAATATCGAATCTGTATCAATACAGACGTATTCCACAAGATAGGCTTGACAACTGGGTATAGTTATGCTATCTTCCGGTCTGGAGACCGCCGTAAGGCGGGGGTAGTAGGGGTGGCAGCCCCTGCTACCCCTGGCGGCATGATGGAAGTGGCAGACGTGGTGGCTTTGGAAGCCACTGGCTGGCGTCAGCCGTGGGGGTTCGAATCCCCCTGCCGCCATTTGGCAAGTGGTATTATACCATACGTTTGGGAGGTTTCTAATGGCAGTGCAGAAACGCTGGACGAGGTACACACGTGAGAACATGGAGAGAATACCAAAGGGTGAATGCGGGATGTACGAGATAGCCAACAAGAACAAAGAAGTGATATATCGAGGCAGCAGCGATGGCGCACAAGGGGTAAGAGGTCGATTAATCAACCACCTTATCAACAGACGGTTTCCATCAGCCATGTACTTTCGGTACTCTGCCGCACCACTGTTTGGAACTGGGTTGGACATGGAGGCAGAGCACACACGCAGACAAGTGCTCAGGACTGGTAAGAAGCCTAGACGCATGAAACGTGCACCTCGTTACCGTGACGGATGGTAGCTTCTCTCGCTACAGGCTTATGCCTTGGCCATCACGATCCACTCGTACTCTCCTGAGTATCCTAGCTAGTTCTGGCTTCGTCTTGTACTGCAAGCCTTGCATGAAGAACCTGCGTACATGAGGCTTTGCTCTCCTGACCTTCCTCTCGATTGCTGCTAGTAGTTCTGTCTTGGTCATTTCTCGCGTAGCCATTAGCTACCTCCTAGAATTTGGTGCCAACCTCGTTGGAGTAGTACCAGATCAAGAGCGCACTTGACATAGCCATGGAGCGGGCCAACCGCCTGGGCGGGCTCTCCGCCGAGGAGAGCAGGAGGCTGAAGGAGCAGGAGCTAGCCTCGGCGGGCGAGGCCCTGGTGAAGCGCTATCTCAATGGCCTGCCTCTGCGCGACGTTGATGCCGAACTGACGAAGCACGGCGAGGAAGACCGGGGCACTGTCAAGCAGATGGTATTGTCGCATCTGGCCGACGCCATCGACCTGGCGAACGCCGACCGGTCGGGGAAGGCGCTGTCAGCCATCGAGCACTTCTCCGGCGACAGGGACGCCGTCGAGAGGGTCAGGGCCCTGCTCCGGGAACACGAGGAAGCCTTGGCCAAGTCCCGGCAGGAGAGCGGCGGCGCGCTTGCCGAGGCCAGGAGGGCGGAGCTGGAGCGGCTGGGCATCTCGGGGTCCGCCGTCAAGCCCGTGACGGAGACCTCCGAGAAATGGCAGGAAGTGCGCAGCCGGATCGACGCCGACTACGGCGCGCGCCTGGACGAGGCGCGGGCCGGGTGGCGGAGGGCATGAGATGAAGATCGCACAGCTCAAGATCATCAGGAATGTACTGGGTGATGTGTGTGGATATGGGTGGCCTCTGCTCATGTTCAGGGCTGTGGCCAGGAAGAGACAAGTGTTGTCTCGTACTCAATGGGGGCAGGAGAGTAGCAGGGAGTCGGATTTCGTCAAGCGCTTCGCACTCTCGTCGGCCATCTATCTCGAGCTTATCGATCGGGTTGGCAAGCCGGAGGCTTTCGAAGCGATGCGAAGGATCATGGTGCCCATCGGCTGCAACGAGCAGTGGTCTCACATGAAGGGCCTGAAGCCATCCGAGGTGGCGCCAATGGGGCGGCTTATGGCCTTCAACGAGTTGATGGATGAGAAAGGGGCACCGCAGTTCAACAGGCGCGAGTACGTGGAGCGTCGGGACGACGTCTGCCATTTCACAATAACCAGATGCGTATTCTACGATTTCTTCGCCGAGGCGGGCACACCGGAGCTGACGGAGCTGTTCTGCGAGGTTGACCGTGCCTTCTTCCCGGAGGCTTTCCCGGAGTTCGATTTCCACAGGGGCGATTCCTGGGAGAACACAATCGCCTACGGCAAGGAATTCTGCACCTTCATCTTCGAGCAGAGAAGCCACGGTACTTAGTAGGTACGGCAGGGGCTTGGCAGCGCTGAATCCAGTGGAGGGCGGGTAGCGAGCCACACCGGCCTCTTCAGCGGTACACGACATCATCGATGGTAGCACGGAAGAACTCTCCTTTGGACTCGAACCGGTCACTACCGAAGTACCATCCAGCGCGCAAGCGGCTGGGGATCGTGTAGCTGCCGAATGTGCTCTCTCCCTCCACCAGCGCTCCGAAGTCCACATAGCGGAACTCGGAGTCCCCGGGGTTGCCCCAGCGCGGATACTTGATGCTCGTGAGTGCGCCGCCGCCGTCGACCGAGAGATCGAGTTCCGTCGTCTCACCGTGGGCGGTGAAGGTCGCGCGCAGGTGATATGGGTCGGGCGCGCTCCATGACACCTCGTCGCTGCACAGTACGGACGGCAACCACATTGACTCGCCCGCGACACGACCGGCTGCGGAGCGCGTGATATCCGGCCCCGAGGCACTCATGACCGGTATCAGGCCGAGCAGCCTCCATCTCATAGCGCCGTCGCCGTCCACCAGGCGGTCGGACCCTCGAACGGGCATGCCGTACATGCGCACCGTGGCGCTCCAAATGAAACCCCGCCCCCACGCTATGACCTGCTCTGCCTTGAACGGGAACCAGCGCTGCAGCTTGATCTCGCCGTGCATGCGGAGCCGGACCGCCCGTGCCAGCCGCGTGCCAGCTGCAATCGCGTGCTTCAGATATTGCTGTGCTGGCTCTGGGAGGTGGGACGCGTCATCCGCCTGGAAGGAGCGATCTCCGTGGGGCGATGATTCCCACAGTTCGTTCAGCGAGATGTCTCTGGCCATAGTCACCTCGTGCGGCGTCCGAAGGAGTGGTGTGAGGACAATCTCATGGCCTCGGCGGCAGGGGGAAGAAGATGCTGGTCTTCTTCTTGTAGGTCTCCCAGTCGGGGTTCCCCTCGAACATCTTCTCCGTCAGCGGTATGCCTGATACCTTGAGGATGAGGAAGGTGATCGTCAGCGGCCCGATGACGCTGATCCAGCCGTACGGCACGGCGACCGCGATGACGAAGATGCCCCACCACTGTGCCACCTCGCCGAAGTAGTTGGGGTGGCGGGTGTACCTCCACAGGCCCGTATCCAGTATCCTGCCCCTGTTGGCCGGGTCTCTGGTGAACCTGAGCAGCTGGTAGTCCCCCACCGTCTCGAACACGAACCCCAGCAGCCAGATCAGCGCACCCACCACCGCCGCCCAGACGGTGAGCGTAGCCCCGTACGTGTTGATGATGGCCACCGGCCATACGATCAGCAGCATGAACAGGCCCTGCAGCATGAACACCTGCAGGTAGCTGCGGATCAGGAAGCTGTCGCCCCACTCCTCGCGCCACTTCTTGTACCTCGGGTCCTCGCCCTTTCCCTTGTTCCTGATGAAGACGTGTGTCGCCAGGCGTACCCCCCACAGGAACACGAGCACGGTGACGAGTATCTGCGGGCCGCCGTTGTCTCCCTGGACGAAGAATGTGAGCAGGGCCACCAGGATGAAGCCCAGGCCCCAGAAGATGTCGGCGAGGCTGTTGTCCTTCCGTACGATGGCCACGAAGAAGGCGAACGTCATGTAGACGAATATGGCCGCCGCCGATGTCCACAGGCTTGTGGGAAGCTCCATAGCTCACATACCAGGCCGTGCTGTTGCCCCTAGCCAGCGGGCTTCCAGACCACCGCGACGCCGAGGGATCGGGGGCCGACGTAGGTGCCGATGACGGGGCCCGTCTTGGCCATGTAGATTCGCTCGCGGGGGAACGTGATGGACAGGCGCTGTGCCAGGAACTCGGCGTCCTCCGGGTTGGTGCTGTCCATGACGGCGAGCTCCTCGGCGGGGCCGGGGTCGGTCACGAGGTGGAACAGCCTCTCGATCCCCTGAGCGCGCCTGCGGACTCTCTCAATGGGCAGGATCTCCCCCGCTCTTATTGCGAGGATCGGTTTCACCCTCAGAAGAGCGCCGAGGAAGGCTTGGGCCTTGCCGAGCCTCCCGCCCCTGCGCAGGTACTCCAGCGTGTCGAAGAGCCCGTAGGTCACGGTGCGAGGCACGGCGTCTGTGACCAGGGCTTCGATCTCCATCAGGGAGGCGCCGGCGCGCGCCGCCTTGGCCGCGATTATGGCGAGCAGGCCGCTGGCCATCGACGCTGATTCGGAATCGACCACCGCGACAGGGCAGGATGCCTCCTTGGCGCTGAGCCTGGCGGTCTGGCATGTGGCGCTCAGGTTTGAGGCCACGTGTATCGACATGATCCCATCGCAGTCCTTCGAAAGCCGCCGGTACACGTCGCCGAAGTCGCCGGGCGAAGGTGGGGACGTCTTTGGGAGCACGGGGCTGGACTCCAGCTTGCGGTAGAACTCGTCGGTCGTCATGTCTATCCCGTCCCGGTATGCCTTCTCACCGAACTCGACGAGGGCGGGGATGATGGTGATGCCGAGGTCGGTTGCCACTTCCGGCGGTATGTCCGAGACGCTGTCGGTAACGACTTTGACTGTCATTTCGACACCTGCCTCATGTGGGTTACCTCTTACACGATTTCCTGTGGGCTGTCAAGGTTGATCGTAGGCCGTTTTGCGGTTATATTTGGCGCGAGGCATTGTCCGCAAAGGAGGATCAGTGGACGACGGAGCATACGTAATCGCCATCGCTCTCATACTCGGCTACCTCCTGGGATCATTCCCGTCAGCGTACCTTGTCGGGCGCTTGGTCAAGGGCATAGACGTGCGGCAGGTCGGCAGCCGCAACATGGGCGCTATGAACGTGGGATACACGGTCGGCTTCAAGTACGGCGTACTCGTGCTCCTGATGGACATGGCCAAGGGTATCCTGGCCGTCGCTTCGGCGCGGTGGCTCGGGGCCTCGATGACCCTGCAGGTGCTGGCGGGGACCTGCGCGATAGTGGGACACATGTTCCCCGTATTCCTCTCTTTCCGTGGCGGCAAGGGCGGTGCCACCTATCTCGGCGTATTCGCGTTTCTCGTGCCGTGGGTTGTCCCGTACTACTGGGCCGTGCTGATCGTGGTCGGCCTCCTCACCCGATACCTGACTCTCAGCTACGCCGTCGCCATGCTGTCGATACCGATCGTTGGCTGGCTGGTGTACGATTCAGTCCTGTTCGTGGCCTCCTCGCTCGGCCTGATGGTCCTGCCTCTCCTGCGCTACATTCCCCGGTTGATGGAGATGCGCTCTAAGGCCGGCGGCTGGCGGCGCGTTTTCCTCCGCAGCAGCCTCAAGGAGAGATACTAGCCGGAATCCGTCCCCTGTTCGGCCAGCTCCAGGCCTGCGATGATCACCGCCAGGTGTGTCAGCGCCTGCGGGAAATTACCCAGAAGCTCCCCGGACTCCGGGTCTACCATCTCCGCCAGAAGGCCCAGGTGGTTGCTGTAACCCAACAGCCGGTCGTACAGGGCCTTCGCCTCGCCGACGCGGCCCATCCGTATCAAGTTGCGCACCAGCCAGAAGGAGCACCACAGGAAAGCCCCCTCCGACCCCGTGAGGCCATCGTCCGTCTCCTCGGTCTTGTATCTGCGCAGCAGGCCGTTGGAGCTTAGCTCCTCGACCGTGTGCTCGATCGTGGAACGCACCCTCTCGTCCGACACAGGAAGGAATCCATACAGCGGCATGAGCAGGCTGCTGGCGTCCAGCGCGGCGGTGTCATAGTGCTGGGTGAAGGACTGCTTTTCATCGTTCCATCCGCGCCGGAGTATGTCCTCCCTGATATCGCTGGCTGCCTCTCTCCAGCTCTTAACCCTCTCCTTGCGAACGTATCCCAGTTGCTCCGCCAGCCTTGCTCCACGATCGACGGCGACCCAGCACATGAGCTTGGAGTGTACGAAGTGGTAAGGGCCTCCCCGCACCTCCCATATGCCGTTGTCGGGGCGCTGCCAGTGCTCGGCCGCGGCATCCACGAACCCCTCCAGCAGCTTCCAGGTGCGGCGTGATATGTAGCCTCCCACCTCGTGGAACGTGTAGGCGGCGTCGAGAACCTCGCCGAATACGTCTAGCTGCAGCTGTCTGTAGGCAGCGTTGCCGATTCGAACGGGCTTTGAGTCTCTGTAGCCCTTCAGATGGTCGAGCGTCTGCTCGTCCGGCGGGTTCCCGAACTCGACGTTGTACAGTATCTGGGCCTTCGGCCCGCACTTGCCGCAGATGCCGACCAGCCAGTTGAAGAAGCCGAGCCCCTCGTCTTTGTGCCCCAGTCTCAGCAGGGCATCCATCGTCAGTGAGGCGTCCCTGAGCCATGCGAATCGGTAGTCCCAATTGCGCTCTCCTCCGATACGCTCGGGGAGTGAGGTGGTGGGGGCGGCGACTATCGCCCCGGTGGGAGAATACATCATCAGGTGCAGCGCCAGATAGGAACGCACGACAGCCTGCGGGCCTTTGCCCTTGAACCTGCAGCTCTCCGCCTTGCCGCGCCAGAAGGTCTCGGTGTGCTGCAGCTTGGCCTGTGGCCTGTACACTCGCGGGGGCCTCGGCCTGTCCGAGCCCCAGCGAAGCACGAACTGTGCGCTGTCGCCCTCGCGCAATCTCAAATTGGCCCGGCTCTTCTTGCCATCGCTCCTGAGCCGATGCGAGGTGGAGAGGGCCAGCTTCCCCGTGCTCCCCTCGACCGCGACACCGTGTCTTGATGCTCGCAGCCGGGTGCGGTCTCTGGCGTAGTCCAACCTGGGCTCGAACTCGACTTCGAACTCTATGTGCCCCTTTGTGCATTGCACCAACCGGTGTAGCTCGTCGTACTGCGTGAATTTACCGCCGTGGGTCTTATAGCAGGGCATGAAGTCGGTCAGCGACGCCGTGCCGTTATTGGTGTTGAAGATGGTCTGCAGCACATTGGTACCGGGGATGTACTTCTGCTCTGAGCGGAAGCCTGCGGCGGGTCTGATCGAGAAGCGGCCGCCCTGCTCGTCGTCCAGTATGGCGGCGAAGACGCTCGGTGAGTCGAACCGGGGCAGGCAGTACCAGTCTATTGAGCCGTCCTTGCTCACCAGCGCCGCCGACCGCATGTTGCCTATCAGCCCGTATTCGCCGATGCCCCTGTAAGACATGGGTTCACGCTTACGAGAGGAACTCCCTGTGTATCCTGAGCGTCAGGCACCTCAGACTCCCGCCACCGGCCCTGATGGCGTCGGGATGGAAGAGAATGATGTCGACTCTTTCCCTGGCCAGACGCACCTGGGTGTCCCTGTCGAGGGCTGTATCATAGTGGAAGATGGCCCCGGGTTCCAGTGGCACGAAGCTGCAGGCCAGACGGCGCTGCTCCGAGTCCGACACCTCTATGATCCGTACCCCCTTGCGCCTCATATGCTCGACGAAGTCGATCTTTTCGACACCATCGTGTCGGTATGAGTAGGTCGTCACAAACGCCGGGAGGTACGCCAGCGCGAGGTGATTATCGAGGCGGTTGTATATGGTGTCCGGGTGCATGTACCGCCTAGCCTTGGGGATGTCGACGTAGATAACCTCCTCGAACTCGGTAAGGGCCTTGCGCAGGAACTTGTCGATGGCCCTCTTGGTGTGTCTCTCCGTCTCCGCAACCAGTATCGTCTCGGGCGAAAGGAGGAGGCATCCCTCGAACGCATCCCGCGTATCGTCGAACTCGAAGAGGATGGGAATCCCGAGTTTCACCAGGGCGTCACGGACCACGAGATGCTCGTTCTTGCGGCCATCCCAGGCCATAGATGAGAGGATAGTGCCCTTGCTGGTTATGACGGCTGTGTCGTGCATGTAGGTGAGGTTCGGCATGCGCGACACCAATTCATGGTGATCATCCAGATGATCCGTGAGTTCGAGGACTCTCACCCCGTATGAGGTCAGCAACTCCCGATAGCGGTCGTGTTCCTCTACGAAACGGGCAACGTCCGGGACCTCGTCGAACAGCCAGTCGGCGTGGTTGAACCGGTTGATCAGTTCCAGTTCTTTCCCCGGCCTGTGCATCATCACGGTCGTGAGTCGACCGAACTCGTCGCATCCATAGGGTGTCTTCACGACTGAAGTGTAGCTCACGATAGTTCTCCTCCTTCACCCGTGCTGCCTGCGCAAGAGGGCCAACAGGTTCTCCTCGTCTGTGCTCAGGACCCACTCGCACTCCTCGAACCCGTAGTATCTGAGGTTGTCCCTGACCTGGCTGGAAGTGTACTTGTACGTGAATCCCATCTCGATCGTATCCCCGGCGCGCATAGATACCCGTCTGCCGTTGCAGCGTATTTCCGTGTCCCGTAGTATCTCGATCCGCTTGCTGGTCCTGCATGCGCTCCCGAGTCTGGTGGACGCCGTCACGAGTTCGAGACAGAACCGACAGTCCTCGGGGGCAAGCCCACGCTCCAGAAGCGGGCTTGTGTTGAAACGCGTGTTTGCCTCTGAGCAATAGGCGCTATGTATCCGCTGCGTGGCTGCCTTGCTGTTGTCCTGTTCCTCTGCAAGGAGGTGGCAGTCGAGCAGGAACAGGTCTTCGGGCCCGAGTTGCTCTCGGACCAGCTCGAAGATGTAATCAGGTTCGTAGTTGCAGAGGTTGTTGCCGAGCAGGCAGAGCAGGACCGGGGAGCGCCAGAGGGTTCTCAGGCGTGGAAGATCCTCCAGGAATGCGACCACACCGGTCTTCTCGGTGGCCGTGCCCTCGACAGCCCCGAGCGCGAGGTCCACGAGGTGGCTGCTCACATCGACGGCGTAGTACCTCCCGATCCTGCCCGGTTCCAGGTGTTCGAGCAGTAGGCGTTCTTTCTCGCCGCCGCCCACGCCTATGCTTGCCATATCGAACCTGGTTGGCAAACGAGGGGTCAGCCGGGGCAGGCTCGCTATCAGCAGGTCCGTCAGCCTCGAAGCGACGGGGAACTCGTCGGACTCACTCAGGTCCAGCCAGCTTTGGGAGCCGGAATCTCCCAGGTACAGGAAGTAATCCGGCATTAGTCTCTGTTCGAGGTACAGCCTGAGCCTTTCCTCCAGTTCATCGCGGCTGACCAGCTCGATCTTGTCCAAAGGCTCCTCTCGCTACTTCGTACACTGCAGGCACTCACCCCTCAGTGCGGAATATGGGTCTTTGCCCTGGTTGACGCCGACGCTGTAGGCGTAGCCCCGGCAACCAATGCACTCGTGCAAATGCTCACAGTCGCCACACTTGCCCTCGAGGTGAGCGTCTATGTGCCTGACGTACTGGAAGAGCGGGTCGTCGTAGATGTCTGCGAGCGATCGCCTCAGCACATTGTGTGGATAGAGGCCGTTCTCCAACAGGGCTGGGTTCTCGTCGAACTTGGTCGGGGCACATGGCCTGACGTTCCCTTCGATATTGACATAAAGGCTGTAGAGATGCTGGAGACACCCGCTCGCCGGGAGTGGTGTGTGTGGCAGCCAGTCAAAGCCGAAATGCCTTCTGTCGATTGACAGCAGCCTGTGCTTGAAATCCTGGATTTGGTCGGGGCTGAGCCAGTTCCCTTTGAGCTTGTCCTTCGCTCGACCGGTTGGCGTCAGCACTTCGATATTGGGGAATATGTTCTGCCGTCGGCAGTAATGCCATACGCGCTCGATCTCGCCGATGTTCAGCTTGCAGCTGACGAAGGAGACTCCCAATCTTGTCCTGCGCATGTCCTCCCGCTGCGTGAATCCGGCTTCAATGAGATTGTACAGCCCGGCCTGTATGCGGTCGAAGGTGCCATCACGACCGGACAGGTGGTCCTGCACATCGCGGCGCAGGGAGTCGAGCTTGCCCATGACGGACGCGTTCTTGTAGTAGAGAAACCGGGCCAACTCGCTGGTCATGGTGATTGTGTTCGTGAACACCACCGGTACGATATCGAGCGAGTTTATCAACGATATGAGGTCTTCGAACCTGGGGTATATGGTGGGCTCGCCGCCGCCGATAACCACGACTGATTCGACGCCTAGCTCCTTCGCCTGCCTGACGACGCTGGCCAGCGTATCGTAGCTCAGCTCATTCGCCAGACTCTCGCCGCCTTGAGCGTAGCAGTAGCGGCATCTTAGATTGCAGGAGCGGTTTGTCTCGAGTCTGATGGCCAACAGCCGGTTCTCGTCGCGGGCCTTGCGCGCGTCCTCGGCATCATACGTGTAGCCTACGAGAAGGGGAGGCCTGTTAACCAGAGAGGCGCCCTTCCTGTCGCTGCGCTCCACGGCCGTCTCCGTGCAGTCTAGATCCATAATCGCGTTCCCTTGTCTCCAGGGTAGTGCATGAGGTGCATCTCACTAAGGTGCCGCTGTCCTGCCGACCCTATCGTCTTGGTGGATGAACTCCGGCATATCGAGGCGGTCTAGTGTACAGGCTGGACATTGTCGTGGCAAGTTCTCTGCCGCGGCGGCGGACGATCCCCAGCCCGTTCGCTATAGCCTAGTCTACGAGTGGGGCCGTCAAGAAGTCATAAAACGTGTCTGTAAAAGCTTAAATACTTATCACAGATGGTTATGGCGTGGGCAGTATTGGAGAGGAGTCGTCCGGTACATCGCCGCCATGCACGTTCGAAGAGAGTGGAAATCCTTGCGTCGACTACTTAAAATGGGGAACGTACTCAGGGTGCGTGTTGCCCCCTCGTTGGACAGCGGTTATGGACGACAAGAGTCTGGAGATGCTGGAGTTCCCCAGAATCAGGGAGATACTCGCCGGCTTCACCGCCTTCTCAGCAAGCCGCGAGCTGGCGCTGTCACTAAGGCCAACAGCAGACACGGATGCCGTCCTGCTTCGGTTGGGCCGTTCCGCGGAAGCACGACGGCTTCTGTCCCTGGAGCCTGATCTCTCCATCGGGGATGCCAGGGACGTTCGAGAGCCTGTTCGGCTTGCGGGCAGAGACAAGACCCTGGAACCGGAGGCGCTGGTCGATATCCGGTCGACACTGGCTTCGGCGCGGCGCATGCGGAGTGCAATCGGCAAGCTGGCCCCCGACTTGCCACTGCTTTGGAGCATCGCCGAGGGAATCCCCGAACTGCGGCAGCTGGAGGAGCGCATAGGGAAATGCTTCACGCCGAAGGGAGAGCTGCTGGACGCCGCATCCGACAGGCTGGCCGACCTGAGATACCGGCTGAGGGAGACGCGCCAGCAGCTGGTAGAACGGCTGGAGGCCATTATCAGGTCGGACGGCGGGCGGCGTTTCATCCAGGACGCGTTCATTGACGAGAGGGATGGGAGGTATGTCATCCCGGTCAAGGTGGAACAGCAGAGGGAGGTCAAGGGGATTGTGCACGACGTTTCCAACAGCGGGGCCACCGTGTTCATCGAGCCCTGGTCGACTGTTGAGCTGGGCAACGAGCTGCGACAGCTCACGATCGAGGAGAAGCGGGAGGTCGACAGGATACTCGGGGCTCTCAGCAGGGACGTCGGTGCGAACGAGGAAGCCATATGCGACAGCGTGGAGTTGCTAGCCGAGCTCGACCTTGCCCTGGCCAAGGCGCGCTACGCTATCCGGGTTGAGGCTTGTGAGCCGCAGGTGCTGACCGGCGGTGAAGAGGATCGAAGGGTCATCAGACTGGTCGATGCCAGACATCCCCTTCTCAAGGGCAAGGCCGTTCCCTTGTCGGTCGAGATAGGTGAGGGCTGCTCGGTCCTGGTCATAACCGGACCGAATACGGGGGGCAAGACCGTCGCGCTGAAGACGATCGGGCTGCTCACCCTGATGGCACAAGCGGGCGTGCCCATTCCCGCATCGGAGGACAGCTGCTTACCGGTGTTCGATGGCGTGTACGTCGACATCGGCGACGAGCAGAGCATCGAGCGGACTCTGTCGACTTTCAGCTGGCACATGGGCAACATCGTGCGGATAATCCGTGACTCCACGGAGAGAAGCTTGGTCCTGCTGGATGAGATGGGGACGAGCACCGACCCGAACGAGGGAGCCGCTCTGGCTCGCGCGATCCTGCTGCATTTCCTCTCCAGGGGCACCATGGTTGTTGCCACGACCCACTACAGCGAGCTGAAGGTCTTCGCCCATAGTACTCCGGGGCTGCAGAACGCATCGCTGGATTTCGACCCCGTCACCCTTGCACCTACCTATCACCTGACGGTCGGCGTCCCCGGGGGGAGCAATGCAATGGCCATAGCGTCCCAGCTCGGTCTCTCCCGGGAGATCATCGATGCGGCCCGCGAGATGCTCCCGAAGGGTACGCAGGACATCGAGGCGCTTCTGGCGACTTTGATGGACGAGAAGAGGCGGGCCGAGGATCTGCGGCGCGGTCTCGAGAAGGAGGAAGAGAGAGCCAGGCGAGTCAGAATCGACCTCGAAACGGAGGTGCGCTCGCTCCAGGAAGGCAAGCGTGAAGCGATTCGCGAGACCAGGGATAGAGTGACCTCGGATGCGGCCGTGCTGCAGAGCGCAATCCGGGAGGCGGAGACCGAGCTGAAGAAACAGCTGTCGAAAGAGCGGGTGGAGAAGGCGCGCAGAGCCCTGTCACACGTGCGCGAGCAGCTCCGAGGCGAGGCCTGGCAGGCTGAGGCCGAGGGAGTGGGTGGTGATGGGGTGGTGGCTGATGTTAGACTGGCTGTGGGCGACCAGGTATGGCTGACCGAAATAGAGGCGTGGGCCACCGTGCTGTCTCTGCCGGATGCGGATGGGCAACTCGATGTGCGGATAGGCCAAACGAGGATGAGGCTCGCGGTTGATGACATCGGTGACGCCAGGCCTGCGGGTGAGGGTGTGCGGAGGGAACGCTTGGTGACGACGGGGCGTCTCTCGCGGCCCCACGTCTCCCACGAGCTCGACCTGCGCGGCAAGAGGGCCGACGATGTGGAACCGGAGCTGGACGGCTACCTCGACAGTGCCAGCCTTGCCCACCTGGGTCGAGTTCGCATCATACATGGCTATGGCACAGGTACCGTACGACAGATCGTGAGGACCATGCTGGCCACACATCCATTGGTGAAATCGTATCGGCCGGGTGGCCAGGGGGAGGGCGGCGACGGGGTTACCGTTGTTGAGCTATAGCGTCGAATCGCATCTGCTGCATCCGTCAGCCTTGAGAGTGACATGAGTACTAACGATAATCGGAGGCCTGCGCCCGGCCTGTCCAAATCGCGATTCCTAGCGGGCCTTCAGTGCCTCAAGAGGCTCTACTTGGAGGTCTACCAGCGGGAGCAGATGTCGCCGCTGGACCCCGCTCAGCGGGCGATAATGGAGGCGGGCGTACGAATCGGTGAGGTAGCACGAGGATTGCGCCCCGGCGGGCTCCTGATCGAGTATGAGTACTGGCGTCACGAAGAGGCGGTTGAAGCCACGAAGACAGCACTGGCCGATCCCCGTATCCCTGCTCTGTATGAGGCGGCGTTTGCGCACGACGACATCAGAGTCCGTGTGGATATCCTCGACCGCGTTGATGAGGCCGCGTTCGATCTCATAGAGATCAAGTCGGCCACCCGGGTCAAGGACGCGCACTTGCCCGACGTTGGAGTCCAGCTGTATGTGCTTCAGGGATGCGGTGTCCCGGTGAGAAGGGCTTGTGTGGCGTACGTCAATAACGAGTATGTCTATCCCGGTGGCGAATACGATCTGGAGCAGCTGTTTGTCGTGGATGATGTCCACGAACGGCTTGAGCGATACGACCTCGATGTAGCCGCTTCCCTGGCCGGTATGCGAGAGGCACTGCGATCCGAGGCTCCACTGGAGATCAAGCCGGGGAAGCAATGCACGCAACCGTACGTATGCCCGTTCTATGACTACTGCCGCGAGGGACAGCCGGAATACCATGTCTCCCAGTTACCGAGGGCCGGCCACGATTTGCTGATAACGCTCGAGGCTTTGGGTGTGGAGGACATACGGGACATCCCGGCGAGCCTGGCTGGCCTGACACCGCTGCAGCTCCGGGCTCGTGAATGCGTTGTGGGGGAGACCACCTACATCGACCCTCAAGTGCTGCTGAAGCTGAACGGCCTGGAGTATCCTATCCATTTCCTCGATTTCGAGACATTCGGCCTGGGGCTGCCCGTGTACCCCGGCACACGTCCCTACGAAGTGATCCCCTTCCAGTGGTCGAATCATATACTGGACAGGGATGGCACTCTAAGGCACGAGGAGTTCCTGTACACGGGATTCGATGACCCTCGGGAGCCGTTCGCACGCAGTCTTCTACGTTCGGTGGGGACTGAGGGATCGATCCTTACGTACTCCAACTTCGAGTCGATACGCATTCGCGAGCTTGCGGACAAGCTGCCTCACCTCTCCGAGAGCCTTATGGGGCTGCTGGAAGTGCGGATCGTCGACTTGCTGGTTCTGGTACGGGACCACTGCTATCACCCGGACTTTCGTGGCTCCTTCTCACTGAAGCGTGTGCTGCCGGCCATGGTGTCCGGGTTCACTTACGATGACCTGGACGTCAGCGTCGGCGGCCAGGCCTCCGCGGCCTACGCTGAGATAATATCGCCCGATACAACACCAGAGCGGCGCGAGTTCCTCGTTGAAGGGCTGAGGGAGTACTGCAAGCGCGACACCTTGGCGATGGTCAGCTTGTACCATGCGTTGTTGGACGGCGTACGTGAGTCGGGGGAATGCTGAGTCCGGTTCATCATCGTCTGACCAGAGCCAGGCTGCTAAAGCTGTTGAGCGAGTTCGAGATGGCTCGCGCCAAGGGCACCTCGACATATCTGCCGCCGGGGATAGGTGCTCGCGAGATCGAAGCTGCCCTCGGCTTGGCCCTTGATTTCCCTGCAGAGCGCTCGGATGTGGCCGCACGGGTCGCGAAATCCCAGACCGGAGCCGTAGTCCTCTGGGGTGACGCGATTCGATGTGTCATCCTGCCACCGTTCCCGATACCCGACCGGGTCTCCTACAGCGGCTACGAGGTCGAACCTCTTCGGGCTCTGCTGACGAGAGACCATGTTGTAGCCCTGGTGCTGGTGCGATTGGGCCTGTACGCCTTGGGGGTCTTCGAGGGTGATCGACTCCTCTCCAGCAAGGTGGGCAGCGGCCTGATTCACTCGAAGCACAGTAAGGGTGGGTCGTCGCAGCGGCGGTTCGAACGAGGCCGCGAGAAGCAGATGGAGCAGTTCTTCGAACGCATCTGCAGACGTGCCCGCGAGCGCATCGAGCCGTTTCTGGACCGTGTGGACTACCTGGTGTACGGTGGTGAACGTAGCACGGTTCTCTCCTTCCGCAGGCAATGCGGGTTCCTGCGCGCCCTGGACGACCGCGTCGTTGGCAGGCTGCTCAACGTTCGCGAACCCAAGCAAGCCTCACTCGAAGCGGCGATTGACGATGCCTGGACGAGTGATGTCTTCGAATGGGAAGAGGCGTAGGTTCCGTCTCCCGACATACCGCGCACTTCCATCAAGGCAGTAGCACTCCGCAGATGAGGCCCCGCTAAGCCCTGATACTCAAACTGACGGAACGCCTCGCACTGCTGTGACCAAAGTCACATACGAGCCACCGTACTCGCCCTATACTTCGCGTAGTTACTCGGATTGGGTCGGAGAGAGTCGAGGTCGGAGTTGGTCGGGCAATGGAAGAGGGGTGCGGTGATGTGGAGATTGAAGGGCTGTCCTAAGTGCCGCGGCGATTTGTACGTGGAGAGAGATCTGAGCGGCTGGTATGAGGAGTGCCTGCAGTGTGGATACTTTCGTGAACTTGCTGGGGTGGGGCCGCTGAATGGTCCCAGGTCGCCGCGCGGCGAGAAGAAGTCTGTTGCGCTGGCTGGCACCGGAAGCCGCTGCTGAACCAGCCTCGAAGCGAACGTGAGCGGTCTGGCAGGGGTGTCTTGGGCCGGTTGACTTCGCAGGTTCTTGTCAAGTTCGACCCATTTCGTCTATAATGTCCTTCACATCGTCTGCAGTAGGTGATTGAAGCTGCCCTACTGCAGAGCTTCCTACATGAGACAACTTGGATAGCCAATGAAGATATGCCTGTTGACCTATCGCGGGAACATGTACTGCGGTGGGCAGGGTATATACATCTACTACCTCTCCAGAGAACTCGTCCGGCTCGGGCATGAGGTCCACGTCATGTCGGGGCCGCCCTACCCTCAGGTAGCGGAGGGCGTTAGGCTGCACAAGCTGGGGAGCAGCAGCGTCCTCGTGCCGCGCTACGACGGCTCATCGAACGGTACGCAATCCGTGCGCCGTCCAATCGACCTCTACGAATTCGTGACAACGTCCATGGGCATGTATGCCGAGCCTTTCGCCTTCAGTATGAGGGCGTATGAGGAGATCAGACGTCTGGCACCCGAAACCAAGTTTGACGTCATTCACGACAATCAGTGCCTGGGATACGGCTTGCTCAAGATGAAGGAGTTGGGCATCCCCCTGGTCGCGACGATTCACCATCCGATATCGATAGACCGTTCCGCTGACTTCAGGCAGGCGCGCAGCAATATCGAGAGGCTGCGTCGCCGGTGGTTCTACTCGTTCTACGTCCCGATGCAGGCTTTCGTCAGCAAGCACATCGACCACGTGATCACGGTGTCCGAGTGCTCCGCCAGGGAGATCGAAAGACAGATGGGTGTGCCTCGGGATAGGATGCGAGTTGTGTACAACGGCGTGGACACGGACGTCTTCCGCAATCCCGACGGCGTTCGCAAGGAGCCGTGTAGCCTTATATTCGTGGGGAACACCGAGGACCGCAAGAAGGGAGTAATCCACCTGGTTCAGGCGATTTCGTTGATCAAGGACGAAATGCCGGTCAAGCTCACCATAGTGGACGGTGGGGCTCCCGAGACGACATATGCGCCGGCGCTGTTCAAGGAGTATGAGCTGGATGGCCACGTCAGGATGGTTCGGAGACTCAGCGGCTCCGATCTGGTCCAACGCTATGTAACAGCCGAGGTGGCAGTCGTGCCCTCTCTGTTCGAGGGTTTTGGCTTTCCCTCGGTCGAGGCTATGTCCTGTGAGCTGCCGGTCATCACTACCACTGCCGGCGCTCTTCCCGAACTCATTACCGATGAGGAGACGGGTATTCTGGTTGAGCCGGGCGATGTACAGGCGCTGGCTGGTGCAATCAAGCGGCTGCTTGGTGACGAGGAGCTTCGCCGGAAGATGGGCTCTGCGGGGCGGCTGGAGGTCGAGCGGAGATTCAGCTGGGAACAGGCAGCCAGGCAGACGATTGCGGTCTATGAGGAGGTCACCTAGGTGATCTCCTCGGCCTTCGCTTGGCACATCTGATCAATGCCGCAGGCCGATTCCGGCCCACGGAGAGACTCCGAAGCCAGGAGCCCCAACCGTTCTCTTGCCTCCGATGCCTTTGCACTTATGAACCGTGCGAGACGGTCTTCAGCCGGCATGATGCCGAGTTCCCGGCCGGCTCCCGACGCGCTGAGCAGTTCCTCGATTGTGCTTCTGTGGGGACAACTGTCGGGTATGGGAAGACCGAGAACCGGGGCACTTACTGTGTAGGTACAGTACGCTCCGCTGTCCGCCGGGGGGACAGAGAGGTTCCCTTCGTCATCGGTATTGATCGTATTCCAGAGACACTCCACCATCTCACAGGGGAGAAGCTCGTCACTCCGGCCGTCGCTGCACATGGCGCACCGTACAAACTATGGTTTGGTGGGAGGCGCTGCTCGATGGCCATCTGAGCAGCGCAGGCCAGTTGTCACCACCGAATTGGGATTGCCTCCTCTGGAGTCAGGTTTGGCGGCGGACTCAATTCCACATGGAGGTTGTCGACGGCCTGCTGTCGCAGGACCCGAAGGGGCTTCTGGAGATTGTCGAAGTCCTCAGCGTTTAGGGCGGATGTCACCTCCTCAACAACGGTCTTCATGATGCCCACGCCCTTGGAGCATAGCTCTTCGCCCTTCTCGGTTAGCCTTATCTCGGTGAAAGGGCGGCCCTTGCGCTTGGGTATTCTGATCACGAGGCCCTCTTGCTCCATCCTGTTTATCAGCCCCGTGACGCTCTGGCTCTCACGTGATACGATCCTGGCGATCTCCGCCGGAATCAGAGGCCCGGGGTACTCTTTGCACGCCCACAGTACAGCTACCTTCTCGGGCGTCAGTCCCACTCTAGCCAGCTTGGTCTCGGCCACCTTGTCCATCACGGACCAGGTCTGCCGTAGAAGTGCCCAACTCGTTAGGGCCGTGTTGGAGAACTTGAGGTCGTACATTTGTGCCCCCCTTCCGCATTCCTGAAACGGAGTTATCTCCCTTAACCTGTACTATACTCTAATAACCTGTGCAATGCCACATAATCCTATACAACTATATACAAGAGTAAGATTAAGAAATCGCTTAAGAATATGAAGGGTGGATTACAAGAGGCTTACAACAGTGTTACGAAATACGATGGTAGTCTGGGAGTAAGATCGTCCGATGCCGGTTGGCGGCGTGAGCCGGTTCTCCGGTACGTGCCCCTCATTGGGGAGTTGAGCGCTCTCCAAGTTGTGACGGCCTGCCCAGGAAGTATCCTGTGCCAGCCTTGGTGAGGATGATCTGCGGATGGCTCGGATCGGGCTCTATCTTCTCCCTCAAACGCCTGATATGTACCCTGAGGCTTTCGATGGAGCCCGGGTAGTCTTCCCCCCATACCTCCTCGGCGAGAATGGAGTGGGTTGCGACGCGTCCTGCATTCTTCATCAGGCGCTGCACAATGTGTGCTTCGATCGCCGTCAGGTTGACTTCCCGGTCATTGACCAGCAGCTGCCTGCTGGAGGGGTTGAACCGTAGCGGGCCGAAAGTAAGGGGCGGCTCGCCGGCGAAGTCGGCCTTGTCGCGCATGCGGACGTTGATCCTTGCCAGAAGCTCGAGCTGTCCACAAGGCTTGACGATGTAGTCGTCGGCCCCCCATTCCAGTCCTTTCACGATATCGGCCTCGTCGGCCTTGATAGTCAGGATGATTATGGGCACCGAGGAGAACCGGCGGATCTCCTTGAGTACCTCGAAGCCGCTCATGTCCGGCAACCCGAGATCGAGTATTATGATATCGATGTCCTCGGTTCCAGCTATCTCCAAACCCTTCTTGCCCAGGTGGGTCGAGGTGATCTGAGCCTTAGGCCACCGTATCTGAAGGGCCAGTGAAATCGACTCCACTATCTCGGGATCATCTTCGACAATGAGCACTCTCATTGCTTCCCCCCCTTTAAGAGCCTAGCCCTACTGGCCAACGCCACCCTTATCCACCGGCGGCAGGATTGAGGGCGACGAGGTTGACTTTCTCGTCGAATAGGATGAGCCCATCAAGAAAGCCTCGAACAAGTCGGTGGGACAGCTCGCTTCCAGGGAAGCAGGCCAGTGATGAGCCACGCCGGAGCCGTCCTGCATGGCTGACCGCTCTGTGGCCATGGCCTGCCTCCTCAGTTGCTGTGGAAGGTCCGCTTCTGGCCAGGTCGGGCGGAGTGCCTGTCCTCCGCTACGCCGGTGCGCAACTGGAACGTCGATTTCTGGAGAAAGTGAAGGACGTCTTGACGCCGATACCTCCGATCACCGCGCGAGCCTATGTGGTAGCACCTGAGCATTCCTTTGTCGCTCCAGCGTCGGACCGTGGAGATACTTACGTGCAGGAAAGCAGCAACCTGCCTGACGGTCAGCATTGCCTCCAGTTTCGTTTGTTCCATAGTCCGACAGTACCGCAGGTTCGTGTGTGACCGAGATTGGAACATATCATAACACAAAAAGCCAAGAGTGGTATGGCCTTGGAGGGGAAATAATAGGGATGATTTTGGTGATTTGGCGGACACACGTAGCGCTGAGAAGGTGGTGGCCTTAAGCGCATTGAACGGCATCTCACTGCTACCGTTCAGGGTCGCGTATCGGGATCTGTTGGAGATACTATGCTGCGCCGAAGAGTTGCTTCCTGGATTGCCTGGTGTTGCTGCGCCTGGCTTTACTCTTGACGGAGTTGGACTCTACTCCGGGCTCTTTGGTGGTCACATCCAGATCGGTCGTTCGTTGGCTGGAATCTTGCAAGAAACGAAGCACGTCGTCGCGCCAGTATCGCCTGTCGCCACGGGAGCCGACGCGATAGGATTTTAATATCCCCTCGCCGCTCCAACGTCTAATGCTACAGATACTCACCTGGAGGAAATCGGCGACCTGGCGGGTGGTCATCATGGTCTCGTATTCGGGTTGGCTTGTTGTGCTGCTCACGTTGGTCTTCTTTCGCTCCTCTTTATTCTCGTAAGTAGTGTCCTACTCCACAGACATTCACGATCGCAATACCCTGTTTTGGCCACAAGCGTAGGTACGACTGTAGTACTGTATTACGATCTATATCAAACCTTAGCAGAAGTACCGTTGGCGCTACAATAGGACGTTCAGGTCATAGGTGCTAGGAAAATAGTGCTATACGACGTTATAGTCGAACACGAGTATAAACCAGAGCTCTACCTTCGAACCTGCTGCAGGCTGTCAGTTGTGTAAGAGGCTGGCAAGGGGGCATAGGACGTAAGGGTTCAATGGCCTGTGAAAGAACTACCGACTGTCAGTGGGCTCCGGTGAATCTACGTTCCCTGGCTGATACACGGTTGGCCCGGTACTACTGCTTGACCTCTTCCTTCTCCTGCGCTGGTTGTTGCTTGGCCTTCTTGAGTTCCTCCTCGACAAGGACTCTGCGCAGGATCTTCCCAATAGGCGACTTGGGCAGACTGTCCCTGAACTCCACTATCTTCGGCATCTTGTACTTGGCCAGCAGCGGTCGACAGTATTCAGTGATCTCGTCAGGAGTGGAACTCTCGCCTTTCTTGAGCACTATGCAGACCTTGACGGTCTGGCCTCGGTACTCGTCCGGCACTCCGTAGCAGACGGCTTCCTCGACCTTGGGGTGTTCATAGAGCACCTCCTCGATGTCACGGGGGTGTATGTTGTAGCCGCCTGCTATTATCATCTCCTTCTTGCGATCGACTATGCTGAAGAATCCGTCTTCGTCGACTCTGGCGAGGTCTCCCGTGTAGAGCCAGCCGTCTCGGAGCACCAGCTCAGTCTCGTCGGGGCGGTTCCAGTATCCGCGCATGATTACGGGTCCCCTGAGGCACAGCTCTCCCACTTCCCCGATCGGCATCTCCTTCCGCCCCGTCTCGATGTCCACTATCCTGGCCTCCATGTCTGGAAACGGGACGCCTATGCTGCCGACCTTGCGTTTCCCGAGGAGCGGTGTGGCCAGGTTCACCACCGGCGCCTCGCTGAGCCCGTAGCCCTCTACGAGACGTCCTCCCGAGAGCGCTTCGAATTGCTCCTGCACCTCGACCGGGAGCGGTGCAGCCCCGCTGACGCAGGACTTGATCGAGGTCAGGTCGTACTTGTGTCTGTCGGGATGGTTGTTGATGGCCACGTACATCGTTGGCACGCCGGGGAAAAACGCGGGCTTGTATCTGTGAATGGCCTTCAGTATCTGCTTGACGTCGAATCGCGGGACCAGCACCATGGTGCATCCCGCCAGCACCGAGAAATGCATCACGGTCACCATTCCGTAGACGTGAAACAGGGGCATGACGCCCATCACCACGGCGTCGCCCTCCCTCTGGCGTAACGGTGCGGCCCAGGCCCTCATCTGGTAGACATTGGCGAGGATACTGTAATGCTCTGCAGTTGCGCCCTTGCTGACTCCAGTCGTGCCACCCGTGTATTGCAGCATGGCCACGTCGTATGGGCCGACGTCCACTTGGGGGCGTGCCGGACTGGAGTGCCGCAGCAGCTCCTGGAACCGATGGACACCCTTCGCCGTGCCGATGTCCACCCGGTGGCCCTCCTTCTTCTCCCTGAACAAGCTGAACAGCGTTCGGCTGATGGGTGGGAGATACTCCTTTATGTAGGTGACGACGACATTCTTCAGGCTGGTCCTGTCTTTCATTCCCATGATAGTGTTATAGAACAGGCTGAGCACGATGATAGTCTCCGCCCCGCAGTCGCTGATCTGGATCTCCAGCTCTCTGGGGGAGTACAGCGGGTTCGTGGCTACTACGATGGCCCCTATCTTGAGCGCCGCGTAGTAGGCGATCAGGAACTGAGGACAGTTGGGCAGCAGAAGGGCTACCCTATCGCCCTTCTTGACACCGAGTCCCGTTAGTCCGTTGGCCAACCTGTTGGCCTGCTCGTCCAGCTCACGGAAGGTCAGCCGGTTGGCGTCACCGAATGCGCCCGGGAAGAGTGTAGCGGTGACATCGCCGAAGCGTTGCGCGGAGTCTTCCAGCAACTCGTGCAGAGTCATCTCGGGGTAGTTCATACTGTGCGCCACCCCAGGGTCGTAGTTCTTGAGCCATATCTTCTCCATAGCAACCTCCACCTTGCTCAAGTCAGCGAGTCACAACGTGCCGTGTCTCGGTCAGGGCGCAGGTTAGACCCCCAGCCGCTGTCTGAACTCCTTGACCTGCGCTCTGTACTCCTCCAGCCTCTGCGGTGACATTTCGTCGGGCCACTCTGTGTCAACCTGATAGAAGCAATCGATGACCGCTCCACTCTTGGGGGCCAGTGCTATGATCCTGGCCGGATTGCCTTTCACGAGCTTGATCTTCTTGGTCATGAAGGCGGAGATAAAGCCTTCGCCCTTTCTTATGACCTTCTTCCATATCTGCGGCGTCGCGCTCAGGATGAAATCGGCCTTCTGCTCGGCTCCCGCCCTCGAGATGTGCACGCTGTCGTCCTGCAGGACACCGTTCTCCAGGTGGAGCGCGAAGTCGATGTCCTCGTCGATGCCCAGCTTGGGGTCGGCGAGCACTCGAAAGGTGAGGAAGATGTTCATCCCCTTGAACGTCTTGTTCTGATTGTCCGGGTTGCCCCTGTAGACCTTGGCGACCTCTTCCATCCATTCCGGTGTCACGTACGAAAACATATTCGCCTCCACAGCCTTGTTCCGCCTGGCATGATCACTTCAGCACGCCCTGTGCCTTCATCTTCCCGATCTCCTCCTCCCTCAACGCCCTTTTGAATATCTTGCCCGTTCTCGTAAGGGGCAGCTCGTCTCTGAACTCGACCTGCCTGGGCACGGCGATCGGCGGGAGATTCTCCTTGCAGTATTCGATGATGTCGTCCGCGGTCAGCTTGCCCTCGTACTCCGCCGTTGGCTTGAGATAGACCTTGATCCTCTCGCTGCCCGGCCGCTCCGGATCAGGTATTCCCACGCTCGCCGCCATAGCCACGCCCGGATGCTTGAACAGTACCTCGTCCACCTCCGTAGTGTATACCTTGAACCCGGAGATATTGGCCATGTCCTTGATTCTGTCCAGCAGCACGAAGTATCCGTTCTCGTCCATCCTGCCGATATCGCCTGTGTGCAGCCAGCCATCCACGAGACCGCTTCCGGGCGTAGGCCAGTAGCCCTTCATCGTCTGTGGACCCCGGATGACTATCTCGCCGATCTCGCCCGCCCCCAGCTCCTCGCCGCTGTTGGGGTCGACAATCACCGCCTCGGTGTCCGGGACCGGCAGGCCGATACCGAGTATCTCCTTTGACACGAAGCCCGTGATCTTGGAGAAGCAGGAGACGTTGGCGTGAGAGAGGGGCCCGCACTCGGTCAGGCCGTAGCCCTCGGTCACAGGCATCATGATGTCGTCCTTGATGGCCTGGAACAGCCCCTCGGGCAGGGGCGCGGCACCTGACATGAACATGACTGGCAGTCTGCCGACCTTCCTCTGGGCGATGGCCATCAAGTGGGTCGGCACTGCGTAGATCAGCAGGGGGCGGTTCTCCTGCATGAGCCGTATCGCCTGATCGATGTCCCTCGGGTCGGAAACGAGCAGCAGGCGCAGTCCCAGTGCGATACTAGCTGCCATCGCCATGTGGCCGTACGAGTGGAACAGCGGCACCATGATCTCCGCTGCGGCCTTCCCCTTGATGCCCGGCCACAGCGGCTCGAGGGCCCAGATCACCTGCCTGACGTTGGTGGCCCGGTTGAAATGGGTGATCATGACCCCTTTGGGGACGCCGGTGGCGCCGCCGGTGAAGGACAGGTACGCCAGGTCTTCCTCGGGGTCGATCTCTACCTCGGGCGGCTTCGGCTCGTGTTCCGCCAGCAGGTCCTTGAATCGGATCGCACCCGCCGCGCTGCCCGCTTCGCTCGCTTCAGCCGCGTACTCCATGGGTGAGGTCACTATCACGTTCTTGAGCTTGGTCTTGTCCTTGAGGGCATCCACCAGGCTGAGGGCCTCTTCCGAGCAGACGACCGTCTCGGCACCGGATTCCCCGATCTCGTGCTCGAGGTCCTGCGTCTTGTGCAGGGTGCTGCACGGCACCAGAACGGCGCCGGTCTTGGACACAGCGAAGTCGGTCATGATGAACTGCGGGCAGTTGGGGAGGATGGCGGCAACCTTGTCGCCCTTCTTGACGCCCAGAGTGCCCAGGGCGTTGGCCAGCCTGTCCACGATGGACCGGAGCTCCTGGTAGGGGATTCTCTTGCCCAGGTACTCGATGGCTGTTTGGCCGGGATACGCGTCCGCGGAATTGTCCAGAAGCTTGTAGACCGGAATCCTGTCGTAGGGCTCCAGACTCTTCTTCAAGGGGTAGGGGCCCAGCTTGTAGTTCTTGATCCAGGGTTTGTCGCTGCCCTTGATCTTGTCGGTCACGGCGCTTCCTCTCTAGCTAACCCCATATGTCGGGTATGTACTCCTCGAGCCCCAGCTCTCGCAGCTTCTCCGGCGTGGGCTTGCCGGTGGCCTTGTCCCATCCCCGCAGCTCGTAGTACTTGTCCAGCATCGCGGGCAGGTTCTCGTTCACCATCCCGGCCGCCGGGCCCTCCGTCAAGGGCTCCTCGAGGAGGCGCGGCGGCAATGTATCGTCGGCTCTGGTGACCCCCTCCCGCACATTGAAGACCCGGCCGAGGTTGTAGGCCCTCTCGCCGATCTCGACCAGGTCCTTGTAGGAGAACTTGCGGCCGAGGCAGCGCTCGACGAGCTGCACCCACTCCTCCGAGTCGAGGCAGAAACCCATGAACTTGCACGCGCCCAGGGTATCGAGGGCGGTCATCACGTTCTCCAGTTCGACCAGGACGTGCACCTCCTCCGGGTCGGCCACCAGTGGGTCCTTGATCTGGCTGTCGGGAATGACGAGGAACGGTATGTCGAGGAACGTGGGCCCCTGTATGTAGGCTGTGATGTGGTCCCCGCCTCGATTTGCCACGGCATACGCCAGGCCCGTGATCTGGACGGCCCTGGAATCGTAGGCCGGCAGTTCGAGGCCCTTGACGTTCATGGCGAACTTCTCGCTTCCCTTGTCCAGCTTCCGGGCCATCCTCCGGGTGCCCTCCGCAAGGAGGTCTCCGATGCCCTCTCGCTTCGCGGTCTTGTGGATGAGTTCGATCACGATGTCGGGGTCGCCGAACTTGAGTTCCAGGCCGTCCGTGTCCTTCTTCGTCAGTATGCCTTTCTCGAAGCACTCGATTGCGAAAGCGATGGTGCTTCCCGTGGATATGGTATCCATGCCATAGTCGTCGCACAGGTAATGGGCCCAGGTGATCGCCTCCATGTCGGTAACATAGCACTGGCCGCCCAGTGTGCCTACGCTCTCGTATTCCGGGCCTTCGCCCTTCTTTCCGGCGTACTTGCCCTCCTTGATCGAGGTGCGCCGCCCGCACTTGAGCGGACAGGCGTAGCAGCCCATCGGTTCTTCGAGGACCTTCTCGCTCAACGCCTGGGCGTTTATCTCTTCGATCTCGGGGAACATGCTTGTCTGCCAGTTCCTGGTGGGGAACCCGCCTCGCACGTTGACGAGGTCGATCACGGCGTTGGTGCCGAATGTCTCGAGAGTCACCTTGAACATGGACTGGTCGAGCAACTCGAACTGCTTCTTGGCCACCTCGGCGAAGCCTTCCGGGTCCGCTATGCTGACCTTCTTCTTGCCGCTGACCGCGATAGCCTTCAGTTTCTTCGACCCCATTACCGCCCCGCCCCCGCAGCGACCCGCAGCCCTGTGCAGGTCGTTCATGATGCTGGCGTATCTCACCTGGTTCTCGCCGGCTATGCCTATGCAGTCGACGTTGAACTTGTCTCCGAGCTCCTCCTTGATGATCCTGGTCGTCTCGGTCACGCTATTGCCCCACAGGTGGGAAGCATCCCTTATCTCGGCCTTGTCCTCGGTGATCACGAGGTAGACGGGCTTCTCGGATGCGCCCCGGAATATGATGCCGTCATAGCCGGTTCGCTTGAAGTCTACGCCCCAGAAACCGGCGGAGTTCGACTGCGCCCAAAGGCCCGTCAAGGGGGACTTGAAGACCCAGTTGAACCTCCCTGTGCTGGGAGCAACGGTCCCGGTCAGCGCGCCTGTCATGAGTATGAGCTCGTTGTCCGGGCCGAGAGGCTCCGCACCCTTGGGCACGTCGTGGTAAAGATAGTGCGTTGCGAGCCCCGCACCCGTGAGGTACTTGTCGAACAGCTCCTGTGGTATCTCCTCCTCCTGGACGGTCGAATTCGACAGATCGACTCTCAGAAGCTTGCCGTGACCTCCGTACATCACTGCCGCCTTTCTACGCTCGGAATCGAGGGTGCACAGATACCTACACGCTGCCAGGAATCACGTGCACCAAATAGCAGCGAGAAGGGTAGTGGCCAATATGTTAGTTCTTCAACGGGTGTTGTGCAACTAGCAGGTATACTTGCCCACTTCGATAATGTCGTCGGCGATCGCCCGTCTCAGCTGCACGCTGTTCAACGGGGTGAACTGCATGGCCTTCGCCAGCGTAGCGAGTTGGCCGTCGAGGGCCTCTCCCGTCTCCATTGTGGCTGCTAGGCTGCGGGCGTAGTTGGCGACCCTCACCATAGCCTCGTTCACATACAGCTCCACCATCAGTATCTTGGTCTTGGACCTGTCTTGCCCGCTCGCCTGGATGGACTTGAGTGCACGGAGCAGGCCGCTCTCCATAGCCAGAATCTCCTGTGCCATGTCCGACAGGAAAGCAAGGACTTCCTGCTCGTCCTCTATCCCCATGCCGTACTTCTGCGCCGCGCTGCCGCAAAGCGACAGGAACACCTTCTTCGCCCGTTGCACCAGTCTTCGCTCATACCCCAGGGGACCGTCGTCCGGCTTGGGCGTGAGTGGTTCAAGCGATGGCAACTCGCTCTTTGCCTTCTCGGCCTCTCCGAACAGAGGTATGTCGTTCTTCAGCGCAGATCTCAGGAGCATGCCGATGCTGAGCATCCTGTTGATCTCGTTCGTACCCTCGAATATACGGAAGATGCGGTTGTCGCGGTATATCTCCTCCGCCGGGTAGTCCTCGCAGAACCCGTACCCCCCGAAAATCTGCAGGCCCTCGTCGGCGATGAAGTCCAGTACCTCGGAGGCGTATACCTTGTTGAGGGAGCACTCCACCGCGTACTCGCCAATGGACTTGGCACTCTGGCGGCCCACGTCTTCCGCTGTTCGGTCGACTGTGGCTAGGCTGGCATCTATCAAGCCACCCGAGCGGTAGACCATGCTCTCGGCCATATAGGTCTTGGTCGCCATCTCGGCGATCTTATGCTTGATGAGACCGAACTGGCAGATGGGCTTGTTGAACTGGACGCGCTCCTTCGAATAGCCCACGCTGGCCTCCATTGCCAGCTTCATCACCCCGAGGCACCCGGCAGCCAGCTTGAACCTGCCGAGGTTCAGGATGTTGAAGGCCACTATGTGGCCCCTGCCGATCTCGAAGACAGCGTTCTCTACCGGGACCAACGCGCTATCCAGGAATATGCTGCAGGTGGACGCTCCGTGCAGGCCCATCTTCTTCTCTTCAGCGCCGGTGGATATACCCTCGAAGCCTGACTCCACGATGAAGGCCGTCATCTTGTCGCCATCGACCTTAGCATAGGTGAAGATCAGGTCTGCGAAGCCACCGTTGGTCACGTACTGCTTCTGGCCGTCGAGCTTGTAGTGCTTGCCATCCGGCGTCAGCTTGGCTGTCGTCTGGATTGACATCGCGTCGGTGCCTGATCCTGGCTCCGTGAGGGCGTAAGCTCCTATCTTCTCGCCGGTGGCAATGCTGGGTAGATACTTCTCCTTCTGCGCCTTGTTGCCGAAGAAAACGAGCGGCATGGACCCGATTCCGGTATGATCGTTCATGGTCAGTCCGAAGGAGCCCGACATCGCGGAGTGCTCGCAGATCAGAAGCGAGGCGATGCTATCCATGTGCGAGCCGCCGTACTCCTCGTCGATGTCGACCCCCAGCAGGCCGAGTTCACCCGCCTTGAGCATCAGCTTGCGGCTCAGGGCCCAGTCCTTCTGCTCCAGCTCCTTGACGTGGGGCAAGACCTCGTTCTTGACGAACCGTTCCGTGGTCTTGATTATCATCTCGTGTTCTTCACGGAAGTCCTCCGGCGTGAAAACCTCTTCCGGAGGGGTCTCCTCGAATAGGAACGAACCACCCTTCCTGATAACTTTTTCCTGCATGGCAACCCCCTTCGTTATTGATCTCGTTCGAATATGCCAGCGGCACCCATTCCGCCACCGGTGCACATAGTGACCATGCCGTGCCTGGCGTTTCGCCGCTGCATCTCGTAGACCAGCTTGACAGTAAGATACACACCCGTACAGCCAAGCGGGTGTCCGATCGCGATAGACCCGCCGTTCACGTTCAACCGGTTCATGTCGATTCCCAACTCTCTCACGACATACAGGGACTGCGAGGCAAAGGCCTCATTCAGCTCGATGAGGTCGACCTGATCGAGGTTCAGTCCGGCATTCTTCAGCGCCTTGGGGACGGCCACGACCGGGCCTATGCCCATGATATCGGGGTCGACCCCGCCCACCCCGAACGCCCTGAACGCAACCATCGGCTTCAGGCCCATCTCGTTCGCCTTCTCGCGCGACATGACCACCACCGCCGCCGCACCGTCGTTCATCGGGCAGGAGTTGCCCGCCGTGACGCTGCCGCCCGCACGGAACAGCGGCCTCAGCTTGGCCAGCCTGTCCAGAGAGGTGTCGAACCGCACGCACTCGTCGGCATCGAAGACCTTCTCATGTGCGACGGGCTTTCCGTTCTCGAAGGGCCTGTCGATCACCTTGAGAGGCAGTATCTGGTCCTTGTAGATGCCCTCGTTGTAGGCCCTGATCGCCTTCTGATGGCTCTCGAACGCGAAGGCGTCCTGGTCCTCCCTGCTGACGTTGAAGCGCTGGGCCACGTTCTCCGCCGTCAGCCCCATCGTCATGTATGTGGCCGGGAACACCTGCATGAGGTCGGGATCGGGCATCGGCTTGTTGCCGCCCATGGGCACGCATGTCATGTGCTCGACGCCGGCGGCCACGATGATGTCAGCGAAGCCGCACATCACCCTCTGGCAGGCGATGGCTAGCGCGTCCAGGCCCGAGGCACAGTACCTGTTGACCGTCATCCCCGGCACTTGCGATGACAGGCCAGCCTTGAGTGCTATCACCCTCCCGATGTTCATGCCCATCTCGGCCTCGGGGAACGAGCACCCCATGACCAGGTCGTCGACATCCTCGGGCTTGAGGCCGCTGGCTCTTCTGACCGCCTCCTTGACTACTTCGGTTGCCGTATGCTCCGGCCTCGTGTTGCGAAGGCTGCCGTTTATGGCTCGGGCCAGGGCCGTCCTGACCGCTGATACGATTACTGCGTCTCTCATTGCCACGTCTCCTTGGCGTAAGGCCTAGTTCCTGAGCGGCTTGTTCGTCTCCATCATGTGCTTCATTCGATCCTGGGACTTCGGCTCACCAGCCAGCGACATGAAAGCCTCCCTCTCCAGATCGAGGAGGTATTGCTCCGTGACCAGGGTGTTCTGGTCGACATCGCCGCCTGTGAGCACGCGGGCCAGCTTCAGGACGATCACGGCATCGTGCTCGCTTATGTACAGGCCCTCCTTGAGCAGGTAGACCAGGAGCTCGAGAAGTCCCCTGCCGGACCTGCCCGTCACCCTGATCTCGTTTCGCGCCCTGGGCTTCCGGTATCCCTCGCGGGCCATGTTGAGTACGACCTGCTTGGCGTCGTGAAGCAAGTGGTCCGGATTCATCGTCACAGTGTCATGGCGGGTGATGTAGCCCAACTCCTGGGCCTCGCGGGCGCATGTGGACACCTTGGCCATGGCTATCGTCTCGAAGACCTTGGCCACATAGGGCAGCAGGTCGGGCTTCCCGCCGCCGGGCACCGCGCTGGGGACCTCCTTGGGCACCCAGTCCGTGGCCCTCAGCAGCATCTCCTTAGCGCCGCCGCCGCTCGGTATCAGGCCCACACCCATCTCGACCAGGCCGATGTAGGCCTCGGCGCTCGCTCTCACCGCGCCCGCAGCCATCACAACCTCGCAGCCTCCACCGAGGGCCATGCGGGACGGCGCTGCGACCACAGGCCGCTCCGAGTACTTGACCCGCATACACGCTTGCTGGAAGCTGTTGACGGCCCGCTCGAGCTCGTCCCACCGCTTCTCTGCTGCAGCGGGATAGACCTGCCTCAGGTCAGCCCCCACGCAGAAGTTGACGCCCTGGTTGCCGATCACCAGACCCTCGAAGTTCTCCTCGACCTCGGCAACGCTGTCTTCCATCATCTGGATCACGTCGGGACCGATCGAGTTGTTCTGAGAATGGAACTCCAGGCAGGCCACCCCGTCGCCCATGTCGATGAGGCTGGCCCCGGCGTTCGACTTGACTACCTTCGCCCGCTCCTTCAGGGATGGGAGGATAATGATCTGAGGCTTCTCCTCGATCTCGACGTAGTCGGCTTTGGTGAAGTCGTAGAAGTACACCTTTCCATTCCGCTTCTCGTAGAAGCGGTCGTGGCCCGCAGACAGCATCCGCTTGATGTTGTCCGGGATCGTCTCGCCTTCCTTCTCCATACGCTCGATGGACTTCCTGAGGCCCACGGCATCCCAGGTCTCGAACGGGCCGAGTTCCCAGTTGTATCCCCAGCGCATGGCCCTGTCGACGCTCAGGATGTCGTCGGCTATCTCCGGTATCTTGGCGGCGCAGTACAGGAGCATGCTCTTGAGCGCCTTCCAGGCGAACGCGCCGGCCCTGTCGTCGGAGTACGCGACAGTCTCGATCCGCTTGGCCGGGTCGGGTTCTGTGGCTACCTGCGCCAGTACGGGCAGCGAGGGCTTGCGCTGGGGGACGTAGTCCATAGTGTTGTAGTCCAGGGCGTGTATTTGAGAGCCCTCGGGCCCGAGCACCTTCTTGTAGAAGCCCTGCCGCGTCTTGTCGCCGAGCAGGCCCTTCTTGACCATCTGCTTGACGAACTCGGGGACGGCGAACATCTTCTTCTCGGCATCGCTCTCGATATTGTCCGCCACGTTCTGAGCCACCTTGACCATCGTGTCGAGTCCCACCATGTCGGACGTCCTGAACGAGGCACTGCGCGGTCTGCCCATCGGCGGCCCGGTGATGGCATCAGCCTCCTCGATGGTATAGCCATCGTCCACCAGGGCATGCATGACCGCGATCATGGCTTGCGCCCCTACCCTGTTGGCGATGAAGTTCGGCGTGTCCTTGGCGAAGACGACGCTCTTGCCCAGACGGTTCTCGCAGAACCCTGCCATGAACGAGATGATCTCCCTATCGGTCTGCGCGCCCGGGATGATCTCGAGCAGCTTCATGTGCCTCGGTGGGTTGAAGAAGTGCGTGCCGAGGAAGCGGGCCTTGACCGATTCCGGCAGCTCCTCTGCTATCCTGTCGATGGATATCCCGGAGGTGTTGGTGCTCAGTATGGCGTCGGGTTTCAGGTGAGGTTCGACCTTGCTGAGCAGGCTCTTCTTGATCTGCAGGTCCTCGGCAACAACCTCGACCACCCAGTCTGCGTCCGCGAGCCATGACAGGTGGTCTTCGAAGTTGCCCGGCGTGATGAGCTTGGCGTCATCGGGGACGAACATGGCTGGCGGGCTTGTACCTATAGTTTCCTGGATGCCCATCGTGGCAAGCTTATTCCTGAACTCGGGCGAGTCCTTGGTGAGCTTCTTCTTGAGGTCGCCTGCATCCAGGTCCGCCGGTACTATGTCCAGGAGGTAGACATAGATGTCCACGCCCGCGAGCAGGGCGGCTATCCTGCTGCCCATGACGCCGGCCCCGAGCACCGCTGCTTTTCGAATCTCTCTTCTCATCGTTGTCTCCCTATGTATTCGGGCGAGACGCCCGCAGTCCAATCAGTCGGCGTTGGGCGGTCGATATTTGAGTTCTCTTTAAGAGCTACAGGGTCGCAACTCTACAACGGGCATGCCATCTTGGGCGGCTGCGAGCGAGGCGCTGAGCGGCTTGCCATAGTGACGTTCTAGCTCTCTGTGCGCCCCGCGGATACCTCTTGTACTGCGTCCTGACTCGCGGTCTTGGGCGGAACGCAGCTCATCGCATACTCGGAAAGGGCCGTTATCGTCAAGCTCGGGTTCACTCCGGGGTTGGCCGGAACGATCGAGCCGTCCACTACGTACAGGCCGGGGTAGTTGTGCACCTGACAGTCCAGGCTGAGAACACCCTCATCGGCATTCCGGCCGAACGGGCAGCCACCCAGTATATGTGCCGTCGTTTCCATATCGAGGAGGCTTTCGCTGATCGAGGCACCCGCGATACCACCTGTCTTCTCCGCAAGCTCCCGCGTCACTCTGTGTGCGATGTCAACTCTGGGCGGGACCATCTCCTCGACATCTGGCTCGGAGACAAGACCGCGTTTGAACAGGGAGAAGATACTCCTGCCTGGTTGCAGGCGCAGGCGGTTGTCGACGGTCTGCATGACGAGCAGTATAGTCGTGCGGTACGCCCAGCCGGGCAGCACCCAGGCGTGTAGATAGTCCATCGGGTGGCGTACCACCTCCAGGATAGATCTGATCAGGCGGATCGGGGTGTTCGACTGGCGTGGAATGAGGGGGCCTACCAGGATTCTCATGAACGACGAGCCGTCGGGATACCGGACCGGCTCGATACGCGTAACCTCGTCGCCTCGAAAGATCGAGGTGATGGCAATTCCCTTGGAGTAGTCTACCTCCCGGTTTCGCGCCATTACCCCCAGCAGCGCCTCGCTGTTGGTGCGCACCATCTCCCCGAGGCGAGGCGAGATGTTGGGAAGTGAGCGGGTCACGTCCCGCGCCCGGAAGAGCAGCTTGAGGGTGCCGAGCACGCCGGCGGATAGCACGACGTTGCGGGCTCTCACCGTGTGCTTGCGCTTGAAGACCCACGCGGTAGGACGCCTGTAGACAACCTCATATCGGGCGCCATCCGGCTGTCCCGGCGACAGCAACCTGATGTCCTCTACCTCAGCCTCCGGCTGGATACGCGCACCCCACTTCTCCGCGAAGTAGAGGTAGTTCTTGGGGAGCGTGTTCTTCCCGTTGTTGCGGCATCCCACCATGCAGGCCCCGCAGAAGTCGCATCCCCTGCGCGGGGGTCCCTCCCCCCCGAAGTACGGATCGGGGACCTCCTGGCCTTCCGGGCCGAAGAAGACGCCCACCTGGGTGGGCCTGAAGCTCTCGGACTGGCCGAGGCCGGCGGCGATCTCCTTGAGCAGGGCGTCTACAGGGGACTCTTTCGGGTTGGTGGTCACGCCGAGCATGCGCTGGGCGGTCTCATAGTGGGACTTGAGAATCGTCTTCCAGTCCGCCAACTCGTGCCAGGCCTTGGCTTCGAACAGCCGGTCGTCGGGAACCTCAAGGACGTTGGCGTAGCCGAGACTGCCACCGCCGACACCCGAGCCGTGCAAGATGATGCCGTGCTTGAGGACACTGATCTGAAGAATTCCGAAGCAGCGGAGTGCAGGAGCCCAGAGGTATTTCCAGACCTGCCAGTTGGGCCCGAAGTCCTCGTCGCGGTACCGCTTTCCGCGCTCTAGAACGAGAACGCTGTAGCCCTTGTCGACGAGGCGCATCGCCGACACACTCCCGCCAAAGCCGGAGCCTATAACGACATAATCGCAAGTCTCAGCCTGGGGCGCGTCCGTTACAGCGGTGGACTCGGGCACCGTCCCTCCTTCAAGGCGGCGGAGGTATGACGGGCGGCTCGTTCCTGAAATGGGAGTGTGACTGAATTTGTATCATATGTCGAAGCTGTTGTCAAATATCGTTCGCGAGCCTGCGCCAGCTTGTCATCGCGTACGTACGCATTTATACTCTAGTCTGGAGGCGAAACATGGCCAACGATGCTGCTCTGGAGAAGGCGCTGGAGGAGATGAAGGACATAGTGCCCTACGCCGTCGCCTCCAAGAGCGGCTGCGATTTCGACGGAGGCAGGTTCCGGATACCCTTCTTCAATCGCGTCTTCCTAGTTAGCCATCCCGATGTCGGGGTCGACGAAGAGGGAAGCGGCGCGAAGGTGCCGCAGTACATCGAGATCATACTGCTGCACTACCTACTGCAGGCGGATGGGACGGCCCTGGCCGACCAGTGGATAGCCTACCGCCAACTGCCGGGGGCCAACCTGTTCGAGCGCAGGTTCCAGCAGATGGCCATGATTCCGTTACGGCGCATCTTTGGCGACGACGTGGAGGCTTTCAGGAGGGCGGGGGAGGCCGTCGGCGGTGATCCCATGAGCCGCACGGGAGACGCCGCGTTCAGGTTCAGGGCCCTGCCCAGGGTACCGATGGGGTGCATCTTCTACCAGGGCGAGGAAGGCATACCTTCGTCGATCAACTTGCTCTTCGATGCCTCCGCCCCCAACTACCTCCCCACCGAGGACCTGTCGCTCCTCGGCGTCTACCTCGTGGGCGCGCTGAGGAAGGCGAAGGGCTAGCCCTTCGCCTCATGCAGCCTGCGCAGGATGTCCCAGAAAGCGCCTCGATACCCCTCCCTGATCGCGTTCACCAGCACTGTGTTCTCGTTGTAGTTGTAGTTCTGCTCGACTTCGGAGGGCGAGGCGAAGAAGAAGCGCTCGTCACCCCCGATGAGCTCGGCGACGTAGTCGGGCGCATCTTCACCCAGCTCCGCCGACAGGTAGAAGGCGGGTTCGACGAAGCCGTCGTTCCCACTCACAGCGCCGTGCAGGTTGGGGTTGTCCCCGAGTGGGCCTTGCCCCTTGACCTGGGATGCCAGTCTCGTGCCGGGGTAGATACGGACGCCGAGCGATATACCGATCCTGTCGGGCGAGATTCGCTTCACCGTCTCGATCGTCTCTCGCAGGGACTCCCTGGTCTCGCCGGGGCCGCCCAGCAGCAGGTCGTACATGGTGGTGATGCCCGCCTCCCGGCAGGCCTCGGCGGCACGCTGCACGTCCGCGACCGTGAAGTCGCGGCCCAGGCCGCGCAGCATGCGGGCGCACCCGCTGTCCACGCCGAAGTTGATGCCCGCACACCCTGCCTGTCGGCACAGCCAAGCCACCTCGCGGTCGAAGCCGCCGGGGCTGGCGTACGTGTACCATCTGACCTTCTCCCCCAGCCCGCGCCGGACCAGCGCTTCGCAGACCCCCACGGCGTGCTCCCGGGGTACGTTGAACTCGCTGTCGCACAGGTGCAGGTGGTCGATGCCCATCCCGAGCAGCGTCTCTATCTCATCGGCCACGCTATCCGGTGACCGCAGCCTGATCTGCCTCCCCTTGCCCACGGGGTCGGCGCAGTAGATACAGCCTCTGTCACAGCCCCGCTTTGTCTCGATGCAGCCCATCCCGCCCTCGACGAAGTAGCGCCGGTTGTCGATGGCGTCCCGCGCCGGGGCAGGTATGCTCGCGAGATCGAGGAACGCGGGGCTGTTCGCCTGGAGCTCGGAGCCGTGGCGATAGACAAGGCCGGGAACGTCCTCGTAGTCCATGCCGCCGGACATCCGCTCCACCAGCACGGGCAGGGCGTGTTCCCCCTCCCCCCAGACGCCGAAGTCGAGACCGCAGTAGCGGAGAATGGCCTCGGGCATGACCGAGAACCCTGCACCCCCCAAGATTACCGGTGCGTCGGTGTGTCGCCTGATGAGGTCGATGTTATCCTTGAATTGGGGGATGAAGTTGTCCCGGCTGGCGAAATAGGCGTCGTCGGTGTTCCGGATGGTGAAGGCGACGGCGAGGACGTCTTTGCTCTGGAAGAAGTCCCTGATGTCGCGCTCTGCGTCCTCCGAGAAGCAGAGGTCGAGGACTTCGACCTGGAAACCGGCTTGGGCAAGCGCGCTGGCCAGGTAGTCCAGGGCGAGGGGGGCGACAGGCGGCTTCATCCGGTTGGGGTTGACGAGGACGACGGTGCCCTGGAGGCGGGCTGGGGATGACATCAGGACTCCCCGGCGAGGCCGTTCATGCGCTCGAGCCACTCCAGTGCGGCGTTCATCGCCGGTTCGCAGAGGCGCAGCCTGTGGTCGCCGCCCTCGATGATGCGAATATCCTTCGGCTCTCGCGCCTTCTCGTAGAGTATGTGGGCGTGGCTGGGGTCGACGGTCTCGTCGTTAGCGCCGTGCACGAACAGGATGGGGCGCGGGGAGATGTCCTGCACGCAGTCTATGGGGTTGATCGCTTCGAAGCCCTTGACCCACTCCTCGACCGACGGCGGGAAGTCGGGGTCGCGGATCGTGCCGACATCCCGGCAGTGCTGCAGGAACTCCTCCACCCTGGAGAACTCCGCGATGCTGAAGAACCGGTAAGGGCAGGCGCAGGCCACGACCGATCCTATCCTGCTGTCTTTCGCCGCGCGGGAGACCGTGACGGCCGCGCCGCCGCTGAAACCCATGACCGAGAGGCGCGACGCATCTACGTCGTCGACCTTGCACATGTAGTCTGTGGCGGCCTCCAGGTCGCGTGTCCAGCCGAGCAAGTCGATGTTGCCCTCGCTCTCGCCGGCACCCCGGAAGTTGAAGATGAGGACGGCGAATCCGTGGCCGGAGAACCTCTCGGCCAACAACGGGTAGCCCCGGTCGTTGGGGTCGGGCACGCGTTTGGCCGGAACGCCGTGGCACAGAATAAGGCCGGGGTGAGGGCCGTCCCCTTCGGGCAGGTACAGCTCCGCGGCCAGCCTCAGGCCGTCGGCGTGTAGGTCAAGTCTTCGCACTGATCCAGTACTCGCCATCCTCGCGGATCTCCTTGGCCGATACGATCTGCTTGAAGCGGTCGATTACGAACTGGCAGGCGGCGAAGCCCTCCGAGCGGTGCATGGTCGCCAGTGCAATCACCAGCGTGACCTCGCCCGCCGGCACCTGCCCGACGCGATAGCAGACCGCCGCCTCCCTGACGTCCCACTTCTGCCGGGCCTCTTTCAGTATGTCGGAGAACTTGTCTTTCGCAGCCTCGGCACTGGCGTCGTGCTCCAGTGAATGGACCGTCTTGCCGCCGGAGCGGCCCCGCACCTTGCCGATGAAGCTGGTTATGGCCCCACAGTCCCTGGCCTCAACGAGGGATATCACTTCCGATGGGTCAATCGCCTTGTCCGTGGTCTGTATGATATCGTGCTCATTCACATTGACCCCCTTCCGGCAACTCCTCTATGACTGGATTATAGTGTTGGCAAACGGGCAAGTCCACACAGGTCGTAGAGGGTGAAGCGCAGTCGGGTAGGCCGGGAGCAGATGCTCCCGGCGCGCCATCGGTAGGGCGCACAGGTGCAGGATACATCCTGCCGGTCCTTCCATTCTGGAAGGATGGGGGTGTACCCCAGGTCTCAAAGTCCCCCCAAGACTGGGGGATTAGGAGGTTGACTATCACTGTGCACTCTTGTGGGATTTGACGCTGCAACCGCAGCGACCTAGAATGGGGTTTTGATGCTCGTGGAGGTGTAATGAAGGGTGACCGCATGCGGCACCGGCTGGCCGAACTCGACGGCACGCGGCGCAGGCTGGCACAGGGCGGCCCTGCCGCCGACGTCGAGGCGCATCACGCGCGCGGCAAGCTGACCGCCCGCGAGCGGATCCATAGGCTGCTCGACCCTGGCACCTTCACCGAGCTCGACATCTGGGGCACCCCGATGGAGATCGGCGCGATCACCGACTACCTGAGGGCCCCCGCCGACGCCGTCGCCGTGGGCTACGGCGAGGTCAACGGCCGTCCCGTCTTCGTCTGGGCGCAGGACGCCACCGTCCTGCGCGGCACTGTGGGCACCATGCACGCGCGCAAGATATCCATGGTGATGGAGAGGGCGCTGCGGGCGAGGGTCCCCATCGTCGGCATGATCGACTCCGAGGGGCCAAGGGCAGGCGACGCCGTCCAGTACTACCGCTTCTACTCCCCGGAGGCCTTCGCCCGCTTCCAGACCATGGCCTCGGGCGTGATACCGCAGATCACGCTGGTGATGGGGCCGTGTGTAGGCGAGATGTCCATAGTGGCCCAGCTTTCGGACTTCGTCTTCATGGTGGACAAGACCAGTTACACGCACGTCGCGGAGTTGCCCGGCGATATGACGCCCGACGACGTGGGGAGCCCCCGGGTCCACGCGACGGACACGGGCTGCTGCGACTATCTGGCCGAGGACGACGAGGAGTGCCTGCAGCAGTGCCGGATCCTGCTGAGGTACCTGCCGTCGAACAATCGCGAGGAGGCACCTGCGCTGGATGCGGGCGATCCCCCCGACCGGAGGGAGCGGGAGCTTCTGACCCTCGTGCCGTTCGACGCGAAGCAGGCGTTCAGCATGCACAGGTTGATCTCTTTGATAGTAGACAACGGCAGGCTGTTCGAGATCAGGAAGGACTGGGCGAGGAACCTGATAACGGGCTTCGCCCGGCTCGCGGGCCAGACCGTGGGCATCGTGGCCAACAACCCCGAGGTGATGGGCGGTTCGCTGACGCTGGACGCCGCCGACAAGATGGCCGGGTTCGTGCGCTTCTGCGACGCGTTCAACATCCCGCTGGTCTGGCTGGCGGACACCCCCGCGTTCCTGCCGGCGGTGGACGAGGAGACCAGGGGGCTGATCCGGCACGGGTGCAAGCTCGTGTTCTCCAACGTCGAGTGCACCGTGCCCCAGATCACGGTAGCGATACGGAAGCTCTACGGGGGCGGTGGGGTGGCCATGCCCGGCACCACGCTGGGCGGCGACGTCGACGTGGCGTGGCCGACGGTGGAGAGGGGGCTGATGGGTGGGGAGGGGGCGGTGTCGATCATCTACAAGCGCGAGCTTGCTGCCATCGAGGACGATAAGACAAAGGCGGCGCAGAGGTCGAAGCGCGTTGTGCAGATGAAGGAGAAGTTCAGGTCGCTGGAGAGGGAGTGGGCGCAGGACTTCATCGACCCGCGCGACACCAGGCCGTATCTGATAAGGGCGCTGCGGACGCTGTCCCACAGGCAGGAGCCGAGGCCCCGCCGCAAGCACGAGAACATGAGGCTGTGAGCTAGGGCAACCAGATTGGGAATCGATGTTGCCTCAGTCTGAATATGCTGGTATGATTCTCGCGAATATTCAGAGGAACGTGCTGATGTGGTCAAGATACCAGTAATCAGGTTTCAACAGGCCGACAGAACCCTCTATGTTGGCAAGATGAGTGCTTCCGACCTGTACACGATCGGCGTGATTGACTCGTGGGATCCGGCGAAGGGCTGGGACGTTGAGGTACAAGGTTACCAGAGGAAAAGCTACGAGGATCACTACAAAGGAATAGGTAGATTCCTCAGTGACAATCCAGATGCACTACTGCCAACCTCGATTCTGCTGAGCGCACGCACGCGAGAGAGAGGCGTGCTTCAGTTTGAGCCTGCAGGTGATGATAGTGACCACACGTTTGGCTACCTTGTTGTGCCAGACGGCCGTTTACTCTATGTCGTTGATGGCCAACATAGAATGCTTGGGTTCGACGATGCTATTAGGGAGCGAGGTCAGGCGGGCCTCAAGGATTATCTCCTTCCTGTGGTTGTGCTGGGTGATGCTGACAAGGTTGAAGAGCTCTGCCAGTTTCACCTGATCAATGACAGACAGAGAAGGATTGCGACGAGCTTGGCGCTGGCTTTGCTTGGCACAGTTGTACATGATCAGCCGAGCATCGCCAAGATGCTTGTTGGTCCTAGGAGCATGTGGAAGATGAGAGCTATCTCTGTGACGATCGCGCTTAATGAGGATCGTGATGTTAGGAACGTGTGGGTTAATCGGATAGGACTTCCAAATGAGCCGAGGGGAACTACCTATGCCGTGTCGCTTGCGGCGTTCGTGAAGTCACTCGGGCCCTTCTTTGCCAAGGGCTATCCTCACAAGCTGACGAATGCTGAGTTGGGAGACTATCTGGTGAGATTCTGGGCTGCCTTGAGGGCAATACTGCCAAGACCTTTCCAGTCGCCAAAGGAGTATGTTATCCAGAAGACTACCGGCGTTGGCTCGTTGAACAGGGTAGCTGCGGAGTTGGCCCGTCAGAGGAAAGATGTACTGACGGCGACGTCGGATGGCATTGAGCCCTACTTGCGAGCTAATGAAGAGCGTATGAAGGACAGCGTATGGGTGAGTCGAGGACCGCTGGCTCAAGAATTTCGCGGGGATGCGAGGTTCAGGGATCTAGCCGACGAGATTCTGGAGGGAATGGGCTTGACTCCCAGCAGGCCGAAGAAGCCACCTGGGCAACTCAACCTATTGTGACTCAAGGTTCAGTAGAGCAGACCACCAAGGCTATACCGTTCGTGAACTGGGCGGGAGGTAAGTCCCAGCTCATTTCGCAGATGGCTCCATGGCTACCTCGGGCCCATGAGTGTAGCGGCTACATTGAACCGTTTCTTGGTGGCGGAGCTGTATTCCTGACCGTCAGACCAGACGAGGCGACACTTGGTGACTCCAACGGCGAGTTGGTCAACTGCTACAGGGTAGTTAGGGACAACGTTGACGCGCTGATCTCCCGGCTCTCTGAGCATGTCCATAGCAAGTACTACTTCTATTGGCTGAGGCGACAGAATCCCGATTGGATGGATGACGTTGCCAGGGCGGCGCGTTTCATACACCTTAACAAGACCTGTTTCAACGGCGTCTACCGGGTCAATCTGCGAGGCGAGTTCAATGTGCCGTATGGCAACAGGAAGGCGAGAGTCTTTGATGAGGAGAACCTGCGTCGGGTCAGTTCTCTTCTTCAGAATGCCGAACTCGTGGAACAAAGCTACGAAGTGACTCTCCAGAACGCAAAGCCAATGGATTTCGTCTACCTGGATCCGCCCTATCATCCCGTGAGCAAGACTGCGAGTTTCACGAAGTACACGCGCAGCCCTTTCGGGGAAGAGGATCAGCAGATTCTGGCCGCGGAGTTTGACCGTATCGCGAGACTAGGCTGCAGAGTAATGCTCAGCAATTCTGACACCGAGCTTGTGCGAAGGTTATACAGGCACTACAAGATGCACAGTGTAAAGGCGAATCGCTACATCAACTGCAACGGCAACGGACGCAAAGCGGTCAGGGAACTGTTGATAACGAACTACGACCCCTCGGTTCCGTGGGCATGATGATGGCTGGAGCACGCACTTGCCAGCGGTGGACCGCCTACGCGAAATACTGCATGGTGGCGTCGGGCACCAGCGCCACCTTCGCGCGGTCGCCGTGCCGTTTTGCCAGCCTGTCCAGCACCTCGGGCCAGGTCTTGGCCCATACGATGGACTCGGGGGTCGCCAGCCAGTCGGCCCCCGCTATGTCGATGTGCGGGGTCAGGACTATGAAGTCGTTCAGGTCGTCCGGTGGTGCCGACGCCGGACTCCACAGCCTGCCGCCCATCCCCTTCCCGAAGCTCCTCACCAGATAGTGCGTGACCTGCCCCTCGGGGGCGTTGGCGATGAACACAACGTCCACCCTCTCCTTGCCCAGCAGCGGCCCCAGCGTGGGCACCGCGAGCACTACCTCGCTGGCCTTGCTGTACGCGTTCAGAATGACGATGTCCGAGCCCTCGACGGCTTTCGTGGCGTAGGTCTCCCTGGCGAGCCTGACGCCCCCGGCGTGGGCCTGCTCGGGGTCGCCGGCGAACAGCCCCGTGGTACGGCCCCGGCCGTTGAGTACGACGTCTATCTTAACGTCCAGCCCCGCCATCCGCGCTGCCTCGGCGATGTCCTGCCGCATCAGGTTATTCTCGAACGTGGCTAGGCCGATTCCGGGGTCCCTGCCCTCGGTGAGCAGCCTCATCACCAGGTCCCTGTGGTGGGCGGCCATGGTGTCGATGGAGGCCACGCCCGGCAGGATGATCTTGCCGCCGCCGCCGAACCCGGTGAGGGGGTGGGGCAGGATCGAGCCGAACCCGATCTTGACGTCGCACGCCATAACCTCGCTGTTGATCGAGACAGGGGTGCCCAGGCCGGTCTCCCCGAGGTAGGTACAGTTCTCGTAGGGGTTGTGGTTATACACAGGGAAACGTTCGAGCACCGCCTCGCCCAGCTTCTTGACGAAGTCGTGCCGCGTCAGCGCGCCGTGGGCCCCGACCGCGGCGATGAAGCGGACGCCCCCGTCCCTGACTCCGGCCGCCTGAAGCTCCTCCAGGACAAACGGTAGTATTTCGGCGACGCGGGTGGGTCTGGTCATGTCGTCGAAGATGATGGCGACCTCGCGCCTGCCTTTGGCCAGCTCGCGGATCGGACGAGTGCCGATGGGGTTGGCGACGGCCCGCCTGATCTCGTCCGGCGACAGCGACGGCCTGTCGTGGCCTGTCATGCGGCAGACGCTTACCTCCCATGTGGCCGGGAACTGGAACTCCAGCTCGTCGTCCTCGTACCAGGCCAGTTGGGGGACTCGAACGCTGATCATCTTCATTTAACCTGCTTGATCGAGAGGACGTAGGTCGCGGCGCGAATTATGCCGCAATCTTAGGCACTCGTCAAAGGTCGCGCGTGATGGCCAACTGCCATCGGACGTTGGGTGGTCCCACCCACCCGCCCACGGGAGCTGCGCTCCCGATCCCGCTCTTAGTCTGGGAGCGGATGCTCCCAGCTACCCCTTACGGCGCTATTAGTATCTTGCCGCCCTCGCCGGTCACGGCCATTTCGAAAGCGGCGTTGATCTCGTCCAGAGGCATGATGGCGGTGATCAACGGGCTGATGTTGATCCTTTTTGAAGCTATCAGGTCCAGCGCCATGGCGTACTCGCCGGGAAGGTAGCACATCGCTCCCTTGATCGTAAGCTCGTTCAGCACGATGTTGCTCGATGGGAGATTGTCGACGAGTTGCATCGATACGCCGACCATGACGATCGTTCCGCCTTTCCGCACCGCGGCCAGGGACTGGTGAACCGTGATAGCTGCGCCCGCCGTCTCGAATACGACGTCGGCCCCCCGGCCGTGGGTGAGCTGGTGGATGCGCTCGACGGGGTTGACAGCACGGGCGTCGATGACCTCATCGACTGCCCCCTGCGCCAGGTCGAGCCTCGACCCGCTGACCTCCGAGGCGTAGACCGCCACGGCCCCGGATGCCTTGGCCAGCCGTGCCACGATCTGCCCGAGGGGCCCCAGCCCCAGCACGGCGACGGTGTCGCCCGGCCCCATGCGAGAAAGGCGAACCGCGTGCAAAGCGACCGCAGTCGGCTCGGTCAACGCCGCTGCTTCATAGCTAACGCTTTCAGGAATGCGATGGAGGATGCCGGCCTTGGCCTTGGTGTAGGTGGCGAAGCCGCCCGCCCGATTTCCCCAGGTGTCGTAGAACGTGTCGCACAGCTCCATCCGCCCGCTGAGGCACCAGCGGCACTTGCCGCACGAGCTGATGGACTCCACCGTCACCCGGTCGCCGACCTGCCACCCCTCGACCCCAGCCCCGACCTTCACGATGTCGCCGGAGAACTCGTGCCCGTACCTTGCGGGGATGCCCTCGATGTATGTGTGCAGGTCCGAGCCACAGATGCCGCAGAAGTGGACCTTGATGAGCACCTCGTCCTCTTCCAGCGAGGGCTCGGGCACCTCCTTGACGACGAAGTGCTTCTTGCCTTCCAGGATTGCTTCTTTCATATCACTCCTGGTCAACCCCCTGAATCCCCCAATCTTGGGGGATACCCCCAGACCCCTGGCAGGAAGTATCCTCTACTGCTACCGGCGGAACCCCGCAATGTCCTTGTCTACTTCTTCGAGGCCGAGCCGGACCAATGTCTCGCTCGTCGGGATGCCGCTGCGGTCCCAGCCCCGGAGGTCGTAGTACTGGTCTATTATTGCGTCCGGCTTGCGCACGATCTCGCCGTCGTGGACGCCGCCGCGCAGCGGCTCGGTGAAGAAGCGCCTGGGCAGGGTGTCGTCCTTCCTAGAGAAGCCCTCCCTGACGTTGAAGCACCGCTCCAGGTTGTACACCCTCTCACCGACGTGCATCAGGTAGTCCTCGCTGTCGAATCTGGAGTCGCCCAGGGACGCGGCGATCATCTTCCCCATCAGCTCCAGGCCGTATAGCTGCAGGTGATGGCTGGGGAATATGCAGGCGATACCCAGCTCCAGCCCTGCTGTAGAGTCGTGGTTGTACTTGATGACGTCACCCTGGCCCTCGTCGGCCCACGGGTCGAGCAGGCGCGGCTTGGGGTCGCCGATCTCCTGCTGGGGCCAGCCGTAGTTGTGGTTCGCGCCCATGTTACTCAGGGCGAAGTTCATGCCCATGGCCTTGCGGGCACGCGGGTCGTAGCCCGGAAGCTCCAGGCCCTTTACGTGTATGGCATAGTCCTCGGCTCCCTTGCCTATGCGCTGCGCCGCCCGCTTCACCCCCTCCGCCAGTACGTCGCCGATTCCCTCGCGGCGGGCGATCCTCTCGACCAGTTCGAGCATCGGCTCGGGGTCTCCGTACCTGAGGGCCAGGCCGTCGGTGTCCTTTTCGGTCAGGATACCCTTCTCGAACAGCTCGTAGGCGAAGCCGATTGTATTGCCGGTGCTTATCACATCCAGCCCCAGCTCGCAGCAGAGGCCGTTGGCCACCAGTGTGGCGTCGAGGTCGGTGCAGCCAATGGGCCCGCTGAAGGCCCATGCTCCCTCGAACTGCGGCCCCTCGGTCGTGAGCCCGGCGTACGGGCCGCTGCTCACCTTCCTCACCTTCCCGCACCGGAGCACGCAGCTATAGCAGCCGACGTGCTTCTGTGTGATCTGCGAATACGGCCACATGCCGATGCTCTGGGGCCAGCCCTCCAGCTCGGCGAAGCGGTGGTTCTTCATAGGTATGGAGCCGAAGACCGGATAGAAGTAGTCCAGGCCCTGCACCGTGCCGTAGTCCTTGAACACTTCATAACCCAGCCCGGCCTTCATTAGCTTGACCTGTTCCTGGACCAGCTTCCTGAAATCGTCCGGTCTGGTGACGACGTCCCTGCGCTCGGCCTCAACGACGATGGCCTTGAGGTTCTTGGAGGCCATGACGGTACCCGTGCCGCCGCGCCCTGCGGCGCGGCGATCGCTGATGATCGGCGCATAGAGAACGAGCTTCTCGGCGGCGGGCCCGATGCAGACCGTGCGGGCCCTGGCACCGTGCTTTCGCTTCAGCGAGCGCTGTGTCTCACCCGTGGTCTTGCCCCAAAGGTCGGCTGCGTCTCGGATTTCGCACTTGCCGTCCGCGATATGTAGATAGGATGGTTTGGCAGCCTTGCCCTCCACGATGAGAAGCTCGAAGCCTGCCCACCTCAGCCACGCCCCGAAGTCGCCGCCGCCGGAGCTGCGGGTGAAGGTCCCCGTGAGCGGGCTCTTGGTCACTGCCAGCCACTTCGAGAAGGACTGCGCGTTGGTGCCGCCCAGGGGGCCGACCGAGAGCAGGAGCTTGTTGTCAGGCCCCAGTGGGTCGGTTCCGGGCGCTACCTCGTCGTAGAGGTATCTGGCGCAGAAGCCCCGCCCGCCGACGTAGGACTCAGCTATCTTCGATGGAATGTCCTCCTCCGAGACTGCGCTGTTGGACAGATTGACACGGAGAAGCCTGCGCACGGTTGCCTCCTTCCGCCTGCGGGGTCGAGTCGAGGTGTGTCAGGTGCGGGAATTATGCAGCAATCGCGGGCACTCGTCAACGCTCGGAGAGAGGTGCAGGATACATCCTGCCGGGGGTCTGGGGGTGTCCCCCAGGTCTCAAAGTCCCCCAAGACTGGGGGATTAGGGGGTTGATTGTCTTCGTGAACTCCTATGACATTCGACGGTGAAGCCACAGGGCCGCCATCGAGCGTTAGGTGGTCCCACCCGCCCGCCCACGGGAACTGTGCTCCCGATCCCTCTCTGAGTCTGGGCAGGCAGGGAGCATCCGCTCCCGGCGTCATACGGTAGGTGGGGGTGCGGATGGTGGGTTGCGCTGCGCTTCTCCCACCCTACCCTGGGCCGGACGACGAGGTGCCGCCCGTGCCATGCACGGGCGGCACCGTTGCCCTCTGCTATCTGATACCCCTTCGTTGCCCGAGTGTCGGTGAGCCCCGGGCTATTGGCCAAGCCGGGGCTGGTTGCCTGCTACTGGGGCATGTCTTTCACCATGACTATGCCGTTGAACGCGTATCCGTACACCGTTCCGCCGCTCGGGTGCAGGTAGGCCGGAGTACCGTACAGGCTCTTGCCGGTCCCAGAGCCGACATGCATCCTGTACATCGTCTGGCCGCTATTGAAGTCCAGCGTAGACAGGTAGTACTCCGACACGATGTCTGGCTGGCTCTTGGTGAAGAAGTAGATGAGGCCGTTTGCGAGCGACAGCGTGGGCAGGTTACAGCTCGCTTCGGCGCTCTCCCAGATGACCTGAGAAGTGTAGGTCCCGTCTCCCTGTCTGGTCACGTCGACGCGGGTTATCCCGCCCGGCGCTGCATCCCAGTCGGGGAAGTTGTACACACCCCAGTTGTTCTCGATGACTATCGAGTACACTCCCGTGCCAACCCCGCTCGCGTCCGCATGCTCGAACGCGATCAGGCTGGCCTCTGTGCTGCTCTGGTTCTCCGCGAACACCGGCGTGCTGCTCACCAGGGTGCCGTCGGACCTCTTCAGGACCAACACGTTCATCCTCGGGTCGGCGTTGTCCGCAATGGTGACCACGCCGTCCAGTCCACCTATCAGCGTGGGGCTGGTGCCCGAACCCTGGGTCAGCATGAAGGGCTTGACTTGGGTGCCGCGATCGTACTCTGTCCGCCAGTCCTGCACGATGTTGCCGCTTCCGTCGACGTTGAAGCGATACAGGGCGTGGTCGGTCAGGATGTAGGCACCGTCCTCGCCTACGGCGAACGTATTCGTGATTTGCTCACCCTGCAGCCAGGTGCTGTTGACAGCGCCTGTTACAACGTTGATTGTGCCCACTACACCTTGTTCGGTGCCGAACCAGTAGTAGTCGCCGCTCCAGTCCGGCAGGACGCACACAATGTCGTCCGTGAGTGGTGGCGGCATTGGGATCATGTAGTCCGAAATGTCGTACTCGCGCACCATGTGGAACTCCCCGGTCCCGTATATCGGAATCCGGATGACCTGCACGGTGTGGTCGAATGTGCCTACCACGACGCGATTGAGGTTATCTATGAAGAAGTAGATCCCTCCGCCGAGGCTGAACTGCGAGTAGCCCTGCCGTGCCGGCAGATCGTAGGTTGTGAGCACGTCGAGCGCGTATGGCCTCAGAAGTGTCAGCTTGTACACTCCGCCAACCATGAGATCGGTTACACTGACCCCCACGATCCGACCGAACTTGTCGAAGTTGATCGAAGGCAGGAGACCGGGTTGGCCTAGACACTCAGAGTTCACAACGGGGTTGATGCCCAGGGGGCCGCTCGCCTCGTATGTGTCCGTCATGTACGCACTGCCGTGCATGTTGTTGCCGCCGTTAGCTGCCATGTAGGGATGCTGAGGGATCGCCACGTGCGCAATTGGCGGCTGCATCGACAGCATCTGGATCTTCTGCATGTAGTTCGGATAGACGAGTCCGTCAGCAATCGTCCTTGACACCGCCGACTGTTGGGTGGCCATTCCGACTCCATACACCGATACAGTGATGGCTATCACGATTGCCACTGTGATAACCAGCAACCATTTCTTCTTTCTGAGGATCATCCTGTCCCTCCTTCCTTGATGCCGGGTTATGGCTGACTCTGTATTCTCCGGGCAACGCGGGGTGGGTATACGACTGGATGACCGAAGGCCAATAGAGGCTGTCCGTTTCTCGCCCCCTTTGGCCGGTCCCACGTCGGGATTTGCCAGGTCGGCACTGGCGCGGCTCTTGCATGGTACGGGGGCGAGGTGGCAAGGGTGTGACGATGATGTTGCAGGGGTGTGGCAAGCGATAAACTGGGTACGGCCGGCAGCGCAGATCAAATCAGCTGGAGGTGGCGGCCGGCCATGCTGCCCTGGTCGTCTCGACCCGCCGGGTGGGCTGGTCTAACCGGGCCTTGCCAGCCAGTAGCCCACCCCCGGTTTTGTGAGGATCATCCGGGGATCACTGGGGTCTGTCTCCAGCTTCTTCCTGAGGCGACTTATGTGACTTCTCAAGCTCATGTTGGAGCCCTGGTACACCTCGCCCCAGACCGCTTCCGAAAGGCGCGAGTGGGTCACGACCTGTCCCGGATACCTCATCAGGAAGTGGATGATACGCCCTTCGATCAGAGTGAGATTCACGTCTCTCTCCCCATATTTCAGCTGGCAGGTAGCCGGGTCGAAGCGGAGAGCTCCGCATACGATAGGTGCCTCGCCGTCGGGCGTAGTGTGTCTTCGCAGCTGGGCTCTGAGGCGAGCCAGGAGTTCCTTTTTCCTGAACGGCTTGGTCAGGTAGTCATCCGCACCCAACTCCAGGGCTCTCGCCACGTCTTCCTCCTCTTCCCGAACGGTGAGGACGACAACCGGAACAGCCGAGAACAGGCGCAGTTGCCTGAGTACCTCGAAGCCACTCATGTCAGGCAGATTCAGGTCGAGTATGACGATGCCAGGATCCTCGATTTCCACCCAATCCAAACCTTCCTCCCCGGTAGCACACGTGAACAACGCGGCCTCGGGCCAGTCATTCTCGAAGGCCAGTGACACAGAGCCTACGATCTCCTCGTCGTCCTCGATAGCCAGCACCTTGCACAGTCGGCTACCAGCGCCTGAGCCTGCTGTCGGAACAGCTGTGTCAGCGGGGAGCGAGAATCCGAAGGTAGAACCACCACTTGGTCTGCTCTTCACCCATATTCGGCCGCCGTGAAGCTCGACGAGCGTTTTGCAGAGGGCCAACCCGAGCCCCAGCCCCCGGAGCCGCCCTGTGTCCGTAGACAGGCGCTGGTACGGCTCGAACACGCGCAGACGCTCCTCGTGAGATAACCCTGGGCCGCTATCCTGGACCTCGACCGTGACCGAGCCGTTTTCGTGGGCTGCCCTCAGTCTGATTCTGCCTCCCTTGGGCGTGAACTTGATGGCGTTGGTCAGGAGGTTGAGTACGACCTGCTGGATTCGCATCGCATCTCCGCGAACCGGAGGAAGCGAAGGGGGCAGGGCCAATCCTACCGATTGAACCTTGTTGATGGCCAGTGGGGTCATACTTTCGGCTGCTTCGCGAAGCAGCCGCAGGATGTCAACAGGCTCGTTGCTGACATCCAGGATACCTACCTCTCCCCTGGCCAGATCGAGGAGTTCGTCGATTCTGCTTTCGAGCGCGCAGGCACCCCGGTTGATATTCTGGGCGAGATTCAACAGACGCTCGTCCTCGAGCTCCGCCAGCAGTGAATCGCTCGAAGCGAGCACGGGTGTGAGTGGAGTCTTGATCTCATGAGCCAGCATCCTGGTGAACTCGACCCGCCTCGTCATCTCCGCCTCGATCTGCTGACGCAGTTCGAGTTCGTGTTCGTACAGCTCCTGCAATCTCTCTTCAGACTTCTTGCCCTTTTCGATCTCATGCTTCAGTTGCGTGTTCGCGTTGGTGAGATCCCGTGTTCTCTCGTGCACAACCTGTTCGAGAGAACTCCTGTAGAGGGCCAATTCCTCCTCCGACCGCTTTCGGGCGAGAGCATTGGCAAACACCTCGCCGATGAATCTGAGCCGTCGGGTCAAGTCCTCGGGCCACACGTGCTCCAAACGAAGGGTGGCGAAGCAAACCACTCCGAGAACGGAACCGCCGACGGACAGCGGCACCGTGAGGTGGGACTTCGTGCCGAGCTTGAGAAAGACCTGCTTCACTGTCACCGGCTCGTGCGAGGGATCAGCGCGCTGTGACAGCGTTATCCGCTTCGTGATTGGGTCGTCCGGCAGGTCGTCTACCTTGGAGAACATGATCATCTGACCGCTGAACACCTTCTCGCTTCCCCACGGCAGCCCTTCGGTCGCAATAGCAGTGGGGACAGGTATCGGCTCCAGACCCTCTGCCGCCCAAGAGTGCGTGACGCGCAGTTGCCGGTCACCCTTCACGACCTCGGCGATAGTGGCACGCTCCAGGCCGAGGAATTGGCAGATGAGGCCCAGCGCCTCCTCGATCTGGCTATCTACTTCCGTAGCTAGTACGTTGATGAATCTCGACGAGATCTCCGAGATCAACGTCTCGAATCTCAGTCTCTCCGCCAGTGCGTCTTGTGTTCGTACTCTCATCAGCCCCTCCAAACTCAATCACTCGTCGACGTCTGGTTCGTGTCGGGCCAGTTCGTGCCCATCTGGTGCCGAAGCGCTTGGCGGCGAACACACTTCCAGACGGAGACAGCGGCGTTGGGGGAGGCATACTTCCAACAAACACACCTCACAGGGAGGGCGCGCTCACTAGCCTTGGCCGGGAGCAGTATGCTCCCGGATTGCCCAGGGTGGCGCGGCGAATCGGCACGTATCGCCCGGCGTCAATTCGCCGAGGGCTGTCCCAAGGACAGCCCTCGGCGGTAGCACGATACGATTCTACAAGGGTATGAGTGAGTGCTTTCGCCAGGGCCTCGTTGGCTCCAGCTTCTTGGACAGTCTCTCGAAGGTATTGATCAGGATAGGGCGCGTCTTTCGCGGGTCGATGATGTCGTCAGCCCCCTGGACGCCGGCCAGGTGGGAGGCCGTCGCATACTGGTCGTGGACCTCCTGCATCTTGTCCTGGCGCACCTGCTCGGGGTTGTCGGCGGAGGATATCTCGGCTCCGTACAGTGCGTCGGCTGCGCGTTCGTACCCCTCGACCCTCATGTCGGCGGTGGGCCAGGCGTACACGGCGTCGACGCCCATACGCTCTGTGCCCATCAGCAGGCGGGCGGCACCCCAGCACCGCCTGACGTAGACGGTGATCATGGGCGTGGTTGCCTCGCATATGGCGAACACCGGCTTGGCGGCGTTGCGCTCCAGGCCGTCCCGGTTCTGCTCCTGCTCGATGTCGGGCAGGAAGCCGGGGCTGTCCACCAGGAACAAGATCGGTATGTTGTAGCAGTCGCAGAATCGGATGAAGCGCGCCTGCTTGTCACAGCTGTAGACGCTGAGACAGCCTTCCTGCTCCGCCGGATTGTTGGCTACTATGCCGATGGTCTGCCCAGCCAGCCTGGCATACCCGATCAGCATGCTGGGCGCGTATAGCGCCTGCAGCTCGAAGAAGTGGCCGTTGTCCACGATCGAGGCGATGACGTCGTGCATGTCATATGGTTTGGACACGTCAGCCGGGACGACGTCCAGCAGCTTCTCGTCGGCGCGCCTGGGGTCGTCACCCGTGTCCACGATGGGTGCCTTCTCCTGCCAGTTGGAGGGCAGGAAGCTGAGCAGCTCGCGGCACTTCTCGATGGCCTCCTCGTCACTGTCCACCAGGATATCGTTTGAACCGGTGGTCTCGGAGTGGAGCAGCGCACCGCCGATCTCCTCCTCGGTCACGTCGACGAACGTAACGGCCTTGAGGATGGGTGGCGAAGCCACGGACATGAAGGCTATGTTGCGGCGCATGACGACGAAGTCGGCCATGATCGGCGAGTAGGCCGAGCCGGCGTAGCACGGGCCCAACATCAGGCTGATGTGGGGTACAACACCGGACATCAGAGGCGGGTAGTACATGAATCCCCCGCCCCCGCCCACCGGGCTGCCCCTCACCGGAACCTTGAAGCCGCCCGTGCCAAACAGGTCGTGGATTCGGATCGCGCCCGAGTCGACCATGCCGACCAGGGGTATGCCCTCCTCCATGGCCTGCTCCATGGCCCGGGCCACCTTGGAGTTCTGGATGGTGGACTGCGTGCCAGCCAGCACCGTGAAGTCATGGGCATAGGAGTAGACTATCCGGCCGTTGACCTCGCCGTAGCCCACGATCACGGAGTCCCTGGGCAGCTCCCTCTGGTCGATGTCGAAACCGGTCTTCATCGGCTGCGTCCAGATACCGATCTCCTGGAAGGTCCCCGGATCATATAGCTTCTGAATCCGCTCCCAGGCGGTGAGCTTGCCCCTGTTGTGCTGCTTCTCTATGTCGGCCGGGCCACCGCCCGGCTCCAGCCGCTTTCTGTTCTCCTCGAGCTTCTTCAACAGTTCTCGCATGTCGGACATCCGATTCCTCCTGGACTAAAGCCGAATATTCTCGTGTTTCCTGGCGGGCCTTCCCTCGTCCCTGTCAGCCAGCATCTTGAGGGCCTTGATGAGGAAAGACCTCGTGTCCCTGGGGTCTATGAAGTCCTGGGCCCACTCCCGCTCCAGCGACTTGAACTTCTCTTGCATCTCTGCTGTTCGCTTGGCCTGCTGTGCTGCCTTCTTCTCCTCGTCCTCGATAGCCGCGAACTCGCGCTTGTAGATGATGGAGACAGCGCCCTCGGCCCCCATCAGTCCGCGCTCCACGTTCGGCCAGGCGACATCCAGGTCTCCGCCCAGCGTTGTGCCGGGCATGCCGAGCTGGCCGCCGCCGTACAGCTTGCGTATCGCGACCGTGATCTGCGGGACAGTGGCCTCGACGTTGGAGAACACCAGCTTGCAGCCGTGTCTGATCAAGCCTCTCGTCTCCTCGTCCACCGCCGGCAGGAACGCAGGTGTGTCCGCCAGCCAGATTACGGGTATATTGAACGCGTCGCAGAACCTGACGAACCATGCCATCTTGTCCGCAGCGTCAAGCGTCAGCGAGCCGCCCATGGCCCTGGGGTTGTTGGCGACGATGCCCGCCGTGCGCCCGTCCAGTCGCACGAAGCCGGTTATCAGGTTGTTGGCCCATTGCTTCTTCAACTCCAGGAACTCGCCGTTGTCTGCGACGAGGGAGATCAGCTTCTGCATTTCGTAGGGTTGCATGGCATCGAAGGGCACGAGTTGCAGAAGCTCCTCTTCACGTCGGTTGGGGTCGTCTCCCGTGTCCACTACCGGAAGGGTACTCTTATCGTTGCTGAGCGGCAGATAGCCGAGGAGCTGCCTGCACGTCTCCAGGCATTCCTCTTCCCCCTTTGCCAGGAGGTCGCAGCACCCTGTCTTCTTGGAGTGCACGGACGCATCTCCGACCTCGCCGGCCGTCTTGTCCTCCTGTGGGGGTGCGACGTGCATATAGCTAGTCTTCCGGGTCATGAAGACGAAGTCGGAGAGTTGGGCCGTAATCGCCAGCTCTCCCGAGCAGGGCCCCATGATCACCGCGATCTGGGGGATCACTCCCGAGGCCATCGTCTGGAAGTAGGCGAATGCCTCGGGGGAGTAAAATCGGTAGTACTGGAGAGCATCCTCGATCCTTGCCCCCTCCGAGTCAATGATGCCGACAATGGGGACTCGGGCATGGATTGCCTTCTCCATGACCATCGCGATCTTGCGTGAGTGCATATTGGCTAGAGTTCCACCCATGATGGTGGAGTCCTGTGCCCATACGAAAACGGGGCGGCCGTGCACCTCGCCATACCCCACTGCGACGCCGTCTGCCGCACCCTCCTGGCCGTCTATGGCGTAGCCGGTGGTAAGCGGTGTGCCCCATATGTCCAACTCGGTGAATGTGCCGGGGTCGAGGAGCTTGTCGATCCGCTCGCGTGCAGAGAGCTTGCCCTGCTCGTGCAGCTTCTCGATAGCGGCTGAGCCGCCTCCCTGGCTGAGCGTGTTGCGCAAGTCGCCTATCTCGGCGAGTTTCTGGTTCATCAACTCCAGGTCATCCATGCTGCCTCCTTCAGACGCGTAGGAAAGATTTTATTCTCTGCCGGGGGTCACCGTCAAGTCGGCTACGAGTGATGCCGAACCTGAGGACGTGTGTGCGGCGACCCGTGCTGGTTTGACGCTGAACTGGCGCGGATGGTATACTCGAATTCGGTTCTGTGCCCCTGCACGTGATTCCCCGAAGGCACAAGTGAGAAAGGAGCACCCAAGCATGTCCGGATTCGGCTTCACCGAGGAGCAAGAGCGACTGCAGGAAGAGGTCAAGAGGTTTGCACAGAGGGAGCTGGCACCCGATGCACTGGCGCGAGGCAAGATGGGGCCAGAGGAGCTTCATGAGAATCTAAAGGACATCGACAAGAAGATCGTTGATCTCGGCTGGACGAAGATCAACGTACCTGAGAAATACGGGGGGTATCCGCTAGGACACGTTGAGATCGGAATCATCCACGAAGAGGTGCACAAGGTAGACCCGACCGTGGAGGCTGTCGGGGGCATGGAGGCAACCAGCGCGTTGCTTCAGACCCTGCCCGAGGATGTGCAGGACGAATGGTTCCCCCCGCTCATCAGTCGCGACAAGAGACACTCGTTTGGTTTTACTGAGTCAGCAGCAGGATCGGACGCTGCGGGCATCGTTACCAAGGCGGTCCGCGATGGCGACTACTACGTTATCAATGGTGAGAAGACCCCGCTGCCAGGTGCTACCGTAGCGGATGTCGTATCTATATCGACCAAGACTGATCCGAATGCCGGGTTCAAGGGTGTGAGCCTTTTCTGGATTCCCACAGATACCCCGGGTGTCACGATCCAACATCTCCCTTGGATGGGCAATACCAGCCTCTATCCCAGCTTCGTGACCTTCGATGATGTACGCGTACCGGCCACGTTCCGCGAGGGTGAGGAGGGGATGGGGTTCTACACCGTCATGGGCACGCTGGACTGGCTGCGAATCATCGTCGCATTGACGTGCCTTGCCAGGGCACAGGCCTCGATCCAGGATGCGATGGAATGGTCGAAGGAGCGCAAGACCTTTGGCAGGGCGATAGCGAGCTATCAGGGTGTCTCCTTCGACATCGCGGAGCACTACACCGCGGTTGAGGCGGCAAGGCTGCTGTGCTACCGGACGCTGTGGCTCAAGGATCAGGGCAAGCCGCACACGATCGAGTCCTCGATGGCGAAGTGGTTCAGTGTAGAGGTATCGGTGCAGTGCATCAAGGACATGATGGTGCTTATCGGCCATCCCGGCTACAGCACCGAGCACCCGATTTCCCAGCGACTGAGGGACGTCCTCGGCTATCAGTTGGGGGATGGCCCTCCGCAGATTCAGAAGATGATTATAGCCAGGCTGCTGATCGGCAAGGCTGTGGTCGGATAGTCAGTTCTACCGTTTGCCTTCAAGAAGCGTGATTGAGCGGAGCCCCGGGCCGCAGGCCCGGGGCTCCGCTTCACGATAGCTCAACACCAAGGGCTGAAACGCAGATCAGCCCATTTCACCGAACTCATAGAGTAAGGCGGTGCTGGCCACCAGCCCCGCCGTCTCGGCGCGGAGGATACGGCCTCCCATGCTGGTGGGGATGATGCCGGAGGCGCGCGCCAGCTCTATCTCCTGTATTGAGAACCCTCCTTCCGGACCGACGAAGACGTTGATACTGACCGGGTTCGACTCATTGAGGGGTTGGAGGACGTCCTTCAACCCTGCAATCCTCTCGCCCTCCCACAGTATCAGGCTGGGGCCGGTTGACGAGCGACAGGCCTCGTCGAAGCTGGTGATCGGATGTACGATGGGAAGTAGACCCCTGCGGGACTGCTGAGCTGCCTCAAGTACGATCTTCTCCCAGCGGGCGGCGCGGGTCTGGCTGGGCTCGCGGGCCACGCAGCGTTCCGATATCACGGGTACGAAGCTGCCGACTCCTATCTCCGTGCACTTCTGGAGCACCAGGTCGAAGCTGCTGCCCTTCAGCAGGGCCTGAAACAGCGTTATTCGGGTGGTCGGCTCGTTGGCGCACCGGCTGGTCGTCAGCACCGATCCCCGCACCTCGTCGGCCCGAAGGCTATCGAGGCGGACCTCGCGCTCTGCACCGCTGTTATCCAGAACGACGATGTGGTCTCCTGCCTTCAATCGAAGCACGATGCGCAGCTTGTGGGCCAGCGATCCGGCAATGTGTACGCTGTCGCCTCGGATGCTTTCGGGGGGAACGAATAGGCGGTGTTCGCTCACAGGAGAACCTGGTTCCGCTGGTGGACTCGGTTGGCCGCCGGGCCTGGATCGTAACGATCTGCTGTGATAGTATGAGGGCCCTAGCCGGACAGCGTGTCTTTGATCCTGTCGAAGAAGCCCTTGTCCTCGCCTGGCAGCGTTGCCTCACCCAGGGTCTTCGCCAGCTCCTTGAATAGCCGCTTCTGCTTGGTATCCAGAGAGTCCGGGGTGACCACGTGCAGTCTCACCAACTGGTCCCCGCGACCCTGCCGGCGGAGATGTGGTATCCCCTTGTCCTTCAGCCGGAAGACCTTGCCGTGCTGGGTCCCTGCCGGTATCTTGAGCTGCTCCTTGCCATCGACGGTTGGGACTTCCATTTCGTCGCCCAAGGCCGCCTGAGCGAAGTTGATCGGGAGGTCATACACGATGTCATCGCCATCCCGCTTGAAGAACTTGTGCTTCTTGACCGACAGCGTTACGTAGAGGTTGCCCGGGCTGCCTCCCCGGCTCCCGGCGTCGCCTTCCCCGGACAGCCTGATCTGGGTGTTGCTGTCCACACCGGGCGGGATAGTGACCGCGATCTTACGTGTGACCCTTTCCTTCCCTTTGCCGCCGCAGTGGGAACAGGGGTCGGTTATTATCCTACCCTCGCCGTGACATCGAGGGCATATGGTGAGATTGATGAATTGCCCGAAGATGCTGCGTTGTGCTCTGCGGACCTGCCCCGAGCCGTTGCAATCAGCACATCGTTCCGGCTCGCTGCCCGGTGCGCATTTTGTGCCGTGACACACGGAACACCGCTCGGTGCGCACGATCTCCACCTGTTTCTCGCAGCCAAACGCGGCCTCCTCGAACGAGATGCCGAGACTATAGCTGAGATCAGTACCTCGTTGGGGGCCGGCGCGCCTTGCCGTTCCGGTGACACCGCCGAAGAAGGCGTCGAATATGTCCCCGAAACCGCCGAAGTCGAAGCCATCGAACCCTCGGGCACCGAAACCGTGGGCCCCGGCGTGACCGAACCGATCGTACGCCGCGCGCTTCTGGGAGTCACTGAGGACCTCGTAGGCCTCGTTGATTTCCTTGAACGTCTCCTCGGCCCCGTGATTCCTGTTGTGGTCGGGGTGATACTTGAAGGCCATCTTGCGGTAGGCCTTCTTTATCTCGTCTTCGGACGCATCCCTGTGGATGCCGAGGACGTCGTAGTAGTCGCGTTTCGTTGCCATGACCCCGTCTTGTCTCGAATTGCTAACCCGTAATTATAAAGCAGACGCGGTCGCGGCACAAGCCGACCGGTACTATATTCCTATCTCCGGCGACCTAGGGGTCGATCACGCAGAAAAAGAGAACACCCCGTTCTAACGGGGTGTTCTCTTCCTTGCATCCAGTCGATGTTGACTGTTGACGAAGCCAGTACCCAGCGCCCAACCTGGCAGCCCTTGCACCATTGATTTTCTAGCTGCTGGAGGAGGCGAGAAGGTTCTATCTTCAAGCCTCCTGCGGATTGCCATCCAAAGTGGCCGTCCGCTGGTACTCTGAGTGGTATTCAGTTCCTATCTGAAGCAGAAGCCGAAGAGCTGAGAAGCTGCCTCGCCTGGGCCAATGCCGCCTGCGGGACTGCCGGAGGCGACCAAGCTCTGTGGCTCAACTTTCTCAGTTACCATCATCGGCTTCTCATATGGCTTCCTCACGTCTCACCTCCCTCCTCCGTATCAGTGCTTTCCACCTGACGGCTGCTTTCCGGCAGGCGCTGGGGGCTGGCTTCGTCAGTTCCCCCGTCTCAGTCAGACTACGGCCCATACATCTCTGGCAGTACTTCATCAAGTCGCAATCAACGCACTCGCGCAGGTCGGCTTCGGTCAGGCCCCGCAAATACGACAGTTTTGAGCCCGGAGGGCTATTCCAAATCTCTGAGAACGTCTCCTGTCTCAGGTTGCCTATCTCGAAGGGCATCATCATGCAGGGGAACACGCTGCCGTTTGGCGAGATGGAGCAGATTGCCCTTCCTGCCTTGCAGATGCCTGAATGGTCATCAGAACCGCTCTCGCTCTGTACGATCCAATCAGCGTCGGTGTACATCGCCATCTGCTCTTGACTGAGCTGGTAACACTGGGGGGACAGCGCGCCGCACTTCGTCGGTGCGAGATCGTGGTTCAAGTCTAGTGGCACCCCCATGTCGTCAGCGAGGCGTCGCACGTCGGCAGCTTCATGGACGTTGGAGTCCATGAGCATTGTCTGCAGCTTGACTACCACGCCATGCTGCTGCAAGAGGCGGATGCCGCGCATCGTGGCCCGGAGCGATCCAACTCGTCCGGTAATCCCGTCATGAGTCTCATCGGTTGCGCCGTAGATGCTCAGGCCGACGAACAACGGATGAAGCGAGGCGATTTCCCTGGCTATCTCTGGCGTGATCAGCGTCCCGTTGGTCAGGATCATGAGAATGAATCCCTGCTGCTTTGCGTGGCGGGCTATATCCAAGAAGTCTGGACGTACGAGTGGCTCACCGCCGGTTAGTAGGAGGTAGAGACATCCGGCAGACTTCAGCTGGCCTATGGCATCGCGCCATTCTGTGAAAGACAGCTCGTCGTCGGAGGGGAGGTCTATGTAGCAGTGCTTGCAGCGCAGGTTGCAGCGATAGGTGACCTCCAGTGTCGCATGTAGCGGGACCAGATGGCCGGCCGCTTTTGACATAACGATATGAAGAAGAGGCCGTGCTTTGGTACGATGGGCCGAGTCCATTGACTAAGACTCCTGCGGCAGCTCACGGATGCTGGCGAGCCTCGCCTCGACGAGTTCAGAGCAGAACTGCTCGACATCAACCCGCGCCTCGTCTGCGGAAACGTTGAACTTGTTGCAAAGGGCACTGACCATGTCCTCGATACGCATCGTGCCGTCAGCGAGCGACCATATGTAGCTGGCAGTCTCGTTCAGCATGCGTACGGTGTTGTCCTCTTGTCCCACTATGACGACTTCGCCGCCGATATCCCGCCAGATCATCGTCTCGTCTCTCGCTATGTAACCATCATTCATCAACTGTCGAATTCCCTTCCTATGCTCTCCACGACTCCCCAGAACGAGTCGTCCGGTGTGAAGCCTAGTTCATAGACAGGCACACTCGCCGCGAGTTCGGCGCTGAGGTCGGCTCTCTCCGGAATGTACTTGAACCTTGATACCTCGAACAGAGGCGATGAATCAAGCACCTGTGCCAGAATCTGCCTGTAGGCATCGCTGCTGCGGAGCCTCTTCAGTTCTACCTTGTCAGCTTGCCTCAATAGGAGGACCGCCGAAAGCCTCTCCGAGGCACTCGCACGGGTCGGCACTCCTCCATCGAAGGGTGTGCCGGCTATGTGAAAGCCTGACCCGTTCCTGCCCACCAGCACGGTCTCATCGTTGAGTACCTGTCTGTCCCCTGCCAATGATGCGACTGTCGTCTTGCCTATGCCGGAGGGCCCGGTGAACAGAAGGCCCCCGTCCCCGGACAGCACCCCGCAGCCATGTACCAGGTAGGCATCCGGCTTCTCGTGCCTTATCCACTTGTACACCGAGTAGTACAAGCCACGGAGGAGATGGTTCATGAGCCGGTAGCTGGCCGGCGGTTCGAACAGCCCCCTCTCCGTCTCGACGCGAATCAGTCTTGCCTTTCTGTCCAGGTAGCAATCAATCAGCCATGGGTTGGTGAAGAACCTCGTTCCGTCGCAATGTGCCTCCAAGCGGGGGAGCACATCGCTTATCTCAGTTGCTGTCAGGTAGTCATGAAGGTTAAGCTCGATGGCATACTCGGGTAGCCCATCGGAGAGGAATGGCTGGTACGCGTGGCGCATCCGGTCCGCTACTGCGTCATCGCTGCAGCGCAAACCGATACATATGTCTCCGACAGCCAGACTCAGATACCCGTCGGAGGGCATGCTGGAACAGTCGTGTGTTTCAGGAAGTTGGCTCATGGAGTGTATGCCGACGCCTGCTGAGGGTCATTGCGAGGTTCTTCTGGTTCCTACATTGCCGATTGTATGCCGGTTATGTTAAAGAGCAGTAAGAAGAGGGTTAGAGTTGGGTTCAAGCAACCTCCCACTTCGTCGGAATGGCTGCGGCATACGTTGACATGGTCGAGCGCCGTGGACTATCATTGCACTCTCCCCGCCAGTTTCGGGACCGGTTGTAGAGACTGAGCCAACTGCTGAGCTTGGTCCCTGTACAGAGAGGAGGGGTTGGTGGCTGAGCAGAGCGATCCGCATGTACTTCTTGCCGAGAGGCACGGCTTTGGTGCATCTGAGTCGTACCTTCGGGTCTTGCGTTTCCTCATGACCCTCGAACAGGCCGAGCTTGTGACTCTGCTGCCGGGGTCACCGGAAGACGTCGCGGACAAGGCCGGTCTCGATGTGGAGACCGCGAGACGTGAACTCGAAACACTTCACCGCAAGGGTGTGGTCGTGCCGAAAGACTTCAAGAACCCCGATTCCTACATGTTCTGCAAGTACGCTGAGCGTCTGTGGGAGGTAAGCGAGTCGCTCTTGGGCATGGACCTGTACTCCGAAGACGAGTATGCGGAGCTGTTCCGTATCTGGGAGGAGTGGAAGAAGACCGACTACGCGGATATGACCGCTGAGCGCTGGCTCAATCTGAAGAAGATGGGCATAAACGGCCTGCGCATCGTCCCCGCGTATCGATCTATACTCGACAGCCCGGAGGTCCTGCCCCACGAAGACGTTCGCGAGATGGTCAGAGTGCAGCCCCTCGTCACGGTCGTGTCGTGCTCCTGCCGCAAGCACAAGAAGATGATAGGGGACCCATGCCGAAAGTCCGATGCCGACGCCAACTGCCTTCAGTTCGCCAAGTCGGCCGAGTACTCGCTGAGCCGGGGACACGGGCGGCGGATCTCGGTGGATGAAGCCATGGCCATATTGGACAGGAACGAGGAGGATGGCCTCGTTCACCAGTGGATGAACCATGCCAAGGTGGAGGCGGCTCAGCCATACGCTCTGTGCAGTTGCTGCCGCTGCTGCTGTACCGTCTGGCATGCCGCCGACATACGCAACGTACCTAACGATGCCGTGTTCGCCAGGAGCCGCTACGAGGCAAGGGTCGACGCGGATGCCTGCATCGGCTGTGACCTGTGCGTGGACAGATGCCAGTTCGACGCGATTGAGATGCGGCCCGTGGAGGGCTCAACTCTTCCCAAGGCGGTTGTTGATCCTCAGAAGTGCTGGGGCTGCGGCGTGTGTACGCTGGTATGCGAGCCGGGGGCGCTCAGGATGCACCTCGTAAGGCCGCCGGAGCACATCCCGGCTTGAAAACATCCTCCGAACTGACCTCCGTGCACTGCATTCAGCCGGGGTGGACCATAGCCGGTTGATGGTTCGGGGCATCGGTTCATCCTCCCAGGAAGAAGTAGAGCGCCAGCAGAAGGAACAGAAGAAGTCCTGCAATCATAAGGCCTCCAGGGTCATAAGCTCGACGAGACTAGGCATGGTAGCGCTGTGTGCTCTTCCTCTACTATAGGGCCGCAACCCCTGGGCCGGCCATCACCCGAAGGCCCCCTTTTGCTTAGAAGATCGTTCGAAAGCGGGTACCGTGGTCGATAGCACAAAACCTGACGTTTCCAACTGACCCTGGGCCCTCCGGCCCAGCGCTGCTTGACCTCCCCGTGGCAAGCGTACGCTGGTGCCGACTGTTGCGGGGCCAACCGTGATGCTGTAACCTCGAAGGCGAGGCAAGAAAGGGCGGCATGAAAGGAGGACAAGGCGATGAACGAGGCGGAGGCTGACTATCCAGCCAGTCTGACAATTGACTACCCCGACAGAGAGCTCGACCGGCTGACTACACTCTTCAGGCTGTTCACGGCGATACCCATAGGCGTTGTCGTGGGGGTCCTTCTCTGGGGCGTGGGGAACGACGATTCGGCCAGGTTCTTCGGTACGTTCGTGGTCGTCCCCACACTTTTGATGATCCTCGTCCGGCAGAAGTACCCCAGGTGGTGGTTCGACTGGAATCTGGCTCTCGCTCGCATCGTCACCCGTTTTCTCGCATACTTGACATGCATGACGGACGAGTATCCCTCGACTGATGAGGAGCAGGGCGTCCATCTGGACGTGCGCTACCCTGATGTCAAGGCGGAACTAAATCCATGGCTGACGCTGGTGAAGTGGCTGCTGGCCATTCCACACTACGTGGTACTGTTCTTCTTGAGTGTGGCCGCGGTAGTGGTGGTCATAATCGCCTGGTTCAACATCCTGTTCACAGGGCGCTATCCGAGGGACCTGTTCGATTTCGTGGTCGGGGTGATCAGGTGGTACCTGCGGGTCTGGGCGTACGCTTTCTTGCTGACGACAGACATCTATCCGCCGTTTCGACTCGTTAGCTGACCGGGGTGCTCCGGAGCGGGAAACGACTGTACGATAGCGGGGAGATGGCTACCTCTCCCCCAGCTCCTCGTCCAGTTGCTGCATGACGGAAAGCACCTCTTCGGAGCTGTCCACGAACCTCTCCACGGCGACAGGCTGCAGTTCGTGGCTGCACTCCGGGCAGGCGTACACCTGGTCGTCCGGCTCCCCTGCCTCCGCGTGGGTTCGATAGTGGTAGACCTTCCGGCAAGACGGGCAGTACAGCGCCCCGTATCTGAATTCCATGTCCTCGGTCAACTGCCACACCTCGCTGGTATCGAGCTATCCGGCAAACTCGGATTGCCGCCTCGAGCTGAATCGTATCATAGCCCCGAACCGGCGACAAGGCCGCCGGCGATGCCTTGCCGGATGTCACAGCTTTTCAAGTTTTCGGGCTGACGCGTTATGACTTCGTCACCGTACACGGTATAAGATGGCAATGAGTAACAACTCGCGGGAGTGAAGGTATGCTCAGGCAGGGAATCCCGGTAGGCACATTCTTCGGCGTCTCGGTGAGGCTTCACTATTCGTGGTTCATCATTTTCCTGATGGTGACCATACTCTTGGCAGTGTCCTATTTCCCGTCCGGATACCCTGATTGGGCTCGCTATCTCTACTGGGTCATAGGCATCGTCACCAGCGTGCTGTTCTTCCTGTCGGTGCTGGCTCATGAGTTGGCTCACAGCCTGGTCGCGCGATCAGCCGGCATCCCGGTCAAGGCCATCACGCTGTTCATCTTCGGTGGTGTCTCCCAGATCGACAGGGAGCCCGACGAGCCCGGCATCGAGTTCAGGATTGCGCTTGCCGGCCCGCTGACAAGTCTAGTGATAAGCGGCGTCTTTTGGGGCATTTGGGCGGGAGTCCAGGGCACCAGCGAGCCCGTCGCGGCGCTGGCTTTCTGGCTGGGCTGGATCAATGCGGTGCTGGCGGGATTCAATCTCATTCCGGGCTTCCCACTGGATGGTGGCAGGGTCCTGCGCGCCCTGATGTGGTGGCGTTCCGGCGATCTGCGTGCAGCCACGAGGACTGCGGCCAACATTGGGAAGGGGGTTGGCTACCTCTTCATCTTCGCCGGCGTCGGCATGATGTTCTGGGGCTATCTGTTGAACGGCATATGGATAGCGTTCATCGGCTGGTTCCTGCAGAACGCCGCCGGCGCGAGCTATCGGCAGATGGCCCTGCAGAGCATGCTGCGCGGTCACAAGGTCAGGGAGATCATGACTCGGGACTGTCCTTCAGTTGCCCCGAGCTTGACGGTGGAGCAACTGGTGCACGACTATGTACTTGGGACAGGCCGCAGGTGCTTCCCGGTGGTGCAAAACGGCCGCGTGCTCGGCTTGGCCACCGTGCACGACCTGCGGCAGGTCCCGCGTGATTCCTGGCCCTCGAAGAGCATCGGCGAAGTCATGACGCCGTTCGAGCGCCTACACTGGGTGGGGCCTGATGACGAGTTGACCAGTGTTCTGCAGGTAATGACATCGGAAGACCTGAATCAGCTGCCGGTTGTAGAGAACGGAAGTGTAGTCGGGATGGTGGGCCGCGATAACCTGCTTTCGTTCATTCAGCTTCGTGACAGTCTGGGGCTTTGACGCGGCCGGGTCCGGTTGCCGTACGGACCCGTGAAAGGCCTTATTGACTGGTGGCGCACAGGATGGTATCATGCGTACCCCGATTTCCTTGACAAGCGACTCCCTGCTGGAAGGAGTGGCGTGGGGGCTGTTCTGGAGCCGGTGAGGTCATTGCCGAGAGCTGCCGCAAGTGCTTCGGCGTGGTTCCATGTAACCAGGCCGCTATTCCTCGTGGGCTCCGTAGTGCTGGCCGTGGCCGGGACTTCGCTGGCGTGGTGGGATGGGTATTTCAACCTCGGGCACGCCGTTCTGGCGTTCTTCGGCCTGCTTTTCTGGCATACCAGCGTGAACGTTCTCAATGACTACTTCGACTACAGGAGCGGCATCGATCTCCACACTGAGAAGACCCAGTTCAGCGGCGGCAGCGGTGTACTGCCCTCCAGGGTGCTTCGAGCCAGATCAGTCCTCGTGTTCGGACTGGCCCTGTTCCTGGTCGCCGTACCCATATGGGGCTACTTCGTAGCTGTCGAGGGTGTTCTGCTTGTCCCGCTCGTCGTGGCGGCGGCCGTATGCGTGCTCCTCTACACCCCCGTGCTGACGAGGCTGGGGCTGGGTGAGCTGGCGTCGGCGTATGGGGTCGGGATGTTCCCGATTCTCGTGTTCTACTTCGTCCAGGCGGGGTCCCTGAGCGCGGAGGCGATCGTACTGGCGTTGCTAGCCGCAATACTGGTCGCCGGGCTCCATCTGCTCAACGAGTTCCCGGATGCCGAAGCCGACAGGGTAGGGGGTAGGCGGACGCTGCCGATCGTTCTCGGCAATACGAAGGCCAGCTGGGTGCTTCTCGGCATCCTGCTGGTGGGCTACACGTGGCTTGTAGCGTGGGTCTCCGTAGGGGTCATGCCTAAGGCGGCGCTGCTTGGGCTTCTCACCTTCCCGCTTGCCATGTGGGCGGCCGCGAAGTCGTTCGGCTATCGAGACGCAGTTGCCTTCTCTCCTGTCCTCTGGGTGGGCGCGGGCACCTACTCATTGACGCTGCTTCTTCTGGCGGGGGGCTACATCGTGGACGGGACGTGATGGGTCCTTCACCCGGAATCCCTCGGCCATTCTTCTTATTTAAGCAGGTTGTCAAGTCGCCCTCGTATCATCTGCGTCAGATCATATGACGGGCCAGGCGGGCCCTGCCGCTTCAGTTTGACCCCTTACGCTCCCGATTGTAGAATGCCCCCGAAGGGGGCTCGTGTCGATGCCAGACAACGGGTACGCCGGACGAATTCTGCGAGTTGACCTGTCCTCAGGCGACATATCCGAGTTCGAGACCGCCGAGTATGCCGACAAGTTCGTTGGAGGCAGAGGCATAGCTGCCCGCCTCTATTGGGATGAGACGCCGGCGGTTTGCGACGCCTTCGATCCCGACAATTGCCTCGTGTTCATGACCGGCCCGCTGGGCGGCGTGCCGGGCTTCGCGAGCAGGTTCCAGGTCTGCGGCAGGTCGGCGATCACCAACACCTTCTCCTACTGCAACATGGGCGGCTCGTGGGGGGCCCACCTCAAGCGCGCCGGGTATGACGGTGTAGTGATCTCGGGCCGGTCGAACGATCTGGTGTATCTGTGGATAGACAACGACAGAGTCGAGCTGAGGGATGCAGCCGGTCTGAAGGGAATGAGCACGTTCTCATGTGAGAAGGCGCTCAAGGACGAGTTGGGCCAGTCGGCACGCGTTCTGACGATCGGGCCGGCGGGCGACAACCGTGTCGTTTTCGCGACCTTGCTGTCGTCGGACAACTCCTGCGGGACGGGCGGCCTGGCGGCCGTCATGGGATCGAAGAACCTGAAAGCCATCGCTGTGCGGGGCGAAGGCAAGGTCGGCGTAGCCGATACCCGGAGGCTTGCGGATCTGAGGGCCAGGGTTGCCCGGATGAGGTCCGGGATGCCCGATTCGATGCGGGACCTGGGATGGCTTCTGCCGTTCGAGGGGCTGAAGCCGAGTCCGTGCCACGCTTGCCCGACGGGGTGCGTACGGATGGCGTATCGCAAGCCGGATGGCGCCGAGCGGAAGTTCATGTGCCAGGCGGCGATCTTCTATCAGACCCGCGCCGAACGGTACTACGGGCAGGCTACTGATGCCCCCCTAAGGGCTACCGAGGTCTGTGACGAATACGGCGTCGACACGCGCGCCATCGAGACTATGATCATGTGGCTCAGCAGATGCCATAAGTCCGGTCTGATAACCGACGGGCAGACGGGGATACCACTTGCCGAGATGGGGAGCCGTGAGTTCATCGAGACACTTGTGGAGAGAGTGGCGCGACGCGAGGGCTTCGGCGACCTGCTCGCCGGGGGAACGCACAGCGCGGCCGAGGCGTTGGGTGCTGACGCAAAGGCTCTGATCAAGGACTATATGACAAGCACCGGCGACAACGACCTATACGGGCCGAGACTGTATCTGACAACTGGCATCTTCTATGCTTTGGAGCCGAGGATGCCGATTCACCAGCTTCATGAGATCAGTGTACCCATCATGATGTGGGCCGCGAGGGCCATGGGCATGGAGGACGTATTTGTGACCTCCGATGTGATCCGTGCCATGGCCAAGCGGTTCATGGGCAGCGAGGAGGCGGCGGACTTCTCCACCTATGAGGGCAAGGCGCTCGCTGCCGCCACGATCCAGAATCGTGAGTACGCGAAGGAAAGCCTCATTCTCTGTGACTTGACGTGGCCGATCTTCTTCGCCGGCGACACGGAGAGCCATGTCGGTGACCCCGGTGTGGAGAGCCAGGTGTTCTCGGCGGTCACGGGCAGGGATATGGACGAAGAGGACATGTCCCGTGTAGGTGAACGGGTGATGAACCTGCAGCGCGCCATCCTTGCGCGGGAAGGCCACGCCGGCAGGGAGTGCGACATTATCGACGAGTACAACTTCACGAGCCCGTTGAAGGGTGACTTCGGGAACCCCAGTTGTACGGTGCCCGGGAAGGATGGGCAACCGTTCTCACGGCAGGGTGCGGTGGTGGACCGTGGGGAGTTCGAGAGGATGAAAAGCGAATTCTATCGGCTCAGGGGCTGGGATGTATCGACGGGCCTGCAGACTGTGCAGGCGCTCGAACTACTAGGACTTGAAGATGTGGCCCGGGACCTGCAGCGGGAGGGACTCGCTATCTAGCCCTGGACAGCCGTCGGCGCTTCGGCTGGTCTACGGCGTCCGACAGGCCTGAGGACTACTTCTTGATTACTCTGAACCTCTTGATCTCGCCTCTGAAGCCGAGGCTTGTGTTCAGTCTGTCTCTTATATAGCCCACAACCTCATCTTCCGTTTGGTTGTTGGCCCAAGTCTCGTCAAGTGACAGTGTTACTCTGAATGTGATCTCGCTATCCGCCAAGATTGCACCCCCTGTGATTATGTTCATTATATCACGATTGTCGGCTGTGCGGGTGACAAGGGTTGCACCGTTGAGAATGAGGATAGGTGGTACCCTCGCCTATGGCTGGTCATTGGCGAAGGCATCCAGGAATGCGCTGGGTATCTCGGGGTTCCTGATCGCGAAACGGCGGCAGATCTCCACGAAGCGCAAGAAACATTCGAAATCCGAGAAAGCCAGATTTCCTACGCCGTCGCCACGCAGCACGACGTGGATGTGGTCATCTCCGCACTGGAATATGTCTACCTGCAGGTCCATGTCCTATAGCTACTCCATCCGAATGCTTGTGTTCTCCTAATCAGACCTTAGCACAAGCATGGGCAACGGCACCATAGACGTTCTCGCTATATCGTCATGGGAAAATGGTACCAGCCTAACGAAAACATCTACATTAAAGGACTTAACATATCGTTACGACTGCGTTACAATTGGGGTCATTGGCGACTCGGCGAATGGGGACTGCGGGTGAAGGCGTTTCCAGGAGCTTCGCGTTGTGGTCTTGACAAAACTGATCGTTAGGAGTATCTCTTGTTTGGCATGTGGCTGCTGTGGAGCCGAATGGACGTGCCGCAGTGGCCCGGCCGGGTTGGGTATGTTGGGTGGAGCAAGGTGGTGGTGGGGTTGACAAGAGGGCCAAAACGGCGATAATGGTTGGGCAGTCCGAGGCAGTCCGCCGCGGACTTGACAATTGAATCACGAGTAGCTGCCAGTCCGTGCCGTGATTCGACCTTGCCTCTGGTGGCTTAGAGCGAACCCGAGGTGATGAGCCTGCCATGACGCCGCAACGATGGGGAAGGTGGCTTTCATGAACTGTATGCCCGGGTGCGACTGTGAGATGCCGGTCGTCGCCACCGCCTCATCAATCCACAGCCTCTTCTGTCAGCCTCTTCCAGCATGGCTTAGTACCATCTCTTCATAGATACCCACCGAAAAGGGCTATTGATGGCTGCTGGCAGGTTTGCTAAGGTCTGAGCGGGATAGGTGTACTGTCTGTATCTCGTGGCTTCCGACGGGTCGCGTTCATGTGGGCCGACAAGGGCCACGAGGGGAGCCGTTCCCAAGTGTTAGGATTTCCGCTCGGATCACGGCAGAGCAAGCCCCGACGGGGGACAAGGGGGGCCGGGAAGGACTCTGTGGTGGACCTGCTGTTGGCAGCTCGACCTAATCCTAGTCATAAGGAGTGTCAGTGATGTCCCGGAGAAGCCTTTCTCGTTTGCTGAGCCTCTGCCTGATTGCGGCAATTATGCTGCTCGCGGTGCCTGGTCTCCCTGTGGTTCTTGCCCAAGAGCCAGCCCTGTCCGTGGAGCTCTCCTCCTATATCGTCAAGGACACCTCCGGCACTGACGTTACAGGAGAGCGCCTGCTCGCAGGTGACACGTACACGGTATCCTTCGAGGTTGATGTGAGTGCCAACCTTCCCGACACCAAGCTGGCACTAGCTACGTCGCTGGAGAAGGCAGAGGATGTGTACTGGTCTCTTGAGAATGAAGACGAGTACCAGGGCGTGGATACCGAATCCTGGCAGCCCGGACAGTCCTCCATCGAGTTCGACGCAGTCCAGGGAGCGGCACAGTTCGTGCTGGTGGGCACCGTGCCCTTGACGTACACCACCGAGGAGCTTACCGACGGTGAGAGCAGTGTCACACTTCACAAAGTGAAGTCTATCCCTCTTCTGCGGCTGTCGCTCGGCACTGAGGGAGAGGTCCTCAATGAGCAATTATCAGAGGTGGTCGACCAGACCATTCTCGCTTACCAGCAGACGCTTACAGAGAAGAACAGCCTGCTCCAGATGGCATCAGCTGACTCAACCTACTCCGAGCTCGCGCAGGACATAGTGACCACCGCCGAAAGCCTTTACAGCCAGGGATTCGTCGTGACTGCCCTTGCCTTGCTGGATACACTCCCTGCGATGCCCTCGGATTTCCCCAGCGTTGCGGAGTTCGAACAGGAGCGTGCAGGGAAGCAGAGCCTTCTGCAGGCTACGGATTCAGAACCCAAGTACAAACAGCTTGTCTCCGACGTTATCAGTGTTGCCTCGGCTCTCAGCGCCGCTGGATTCACAGAGGGCGCGATGGACCTGCTGGATATCCTGCCGAACAACGCACTGGACTTTCCGGAGCCTATCTCCGAGAGTTCGTCGTTAGTCTACATAATAGTGATTGTCATTCTAGTCATAGGGCTGATAGCCTTCCTCGCGCTGCTTCTGCGAGCCAGATCGAATGTGAGCTTCGTTCGACAGCAGGTGGAAGAGGAGACGGGAAGACTGGACGTCCTTCTGGTCAGGATTACCAAGGTGGACAAGCAGCTTGCTCGTGATGTTGAGCAAGTCAAGGAGCAACTTGAGAGGATCAGTGGGAGGTGAAGACATGAGCCGCACTGTGAGCTACAACTCGTCGCTACAGCTCGTTGGGCTTGGCGGTACCGGCGTCAACATTATCGAGGCCTTCATCAACAGCCGGAAGGTTCTCCTTCCCATCCTGAAGAAGGAGGGGATCAGGGTTTCCTGCCTGGCAATCGATGTTGCGGACCACGATATCCAGAGCCTGGAGGAATCCGCCAGGGCCCTCTCGGAAGCGCTGAGGGAAGAGGGTATTCCCTCGGACAAGCTGTGGCTCACGGCGAAGTCGGTCAAGTTTCCCACTCCCGAGAGCATGTTCGATTTTATCAACAAGTACCCCGAGTATCTGAGCCGGGAAGGGGTGAAGATAGCCGGAGAGTACCAACCCTGGCTGTCGTCGTCCATGGACATACCTCCGCTGGCCGGTGGAGTCGGCAGGAGAAGGGCGCTGTCCAAGGCAATCTACGGTCTCAACTACCACCATCTCAGACTGCTCGACAGCTACATGGATGGGTTCAAGGAGCATCTATTCACCTCGACCATCCAGCCGGTGGTGTTCGTGATGTATGGCCTGGGGGGTGGTAGTGGCAGTGGTATGGTGCTGGACTTCACCAGGCACTTGAGGAAGAAGCTTGGAAGTGGCGTGCCGATAATCGGCGTGTGTGTTCTGCCGTGCACGGGCGACGATCCACCCGCCAAGGGGACGTCGGCCTACGGCTCACTGGTGGAAGCCGGTATGGCGATCGACCGGCAATCCAATCTCAAGACGATGAAGGAGTTCGGGGCTGCGTACGAGAACCCCTTCAGCGCTTTCTTTGTGATGCCACTGGGACCGGCCTACAGCAAGACGGCCAGTCTGATCGACGCCAAACGCATAATAGACGACGCCATAGTCGATGTGCTGACGAACTCCCTCAGCTTTGATCTGGCCGATCTGCTCAGCAATATCGGCTCCAACATAGACATGGGGGGAATGTGGCTGCACCTGATCTCGACGCTGAGGATAAGCTTCCCTGTGACCGAGTTCATAGAGCTGACCAAGGTATACCTGGAGCGGCTGGACAAGGTGCGGGCGCTTCGTCGCGAGAAGAAGGAGGTCTTCGGCGGCACGCACCCAACGGAGACCGGTGGGGTCAACAAGGTACTGGGTATCTGCAACCAGGAGCTGAGGGAGGTCTACAGGCACGTACTGATCGAGTCGGGGAAGTACAGCGCGGACGGCTTCGACGATGCTGTCGAGAGCATGGTCAACGCTGATCGCTCCGTTGAGGCAGAGTACATCATGCATCTCAAGGGGGTTGACGATTCCGTCAAGACCCAGGTCAATGAGCTGGGACGCCCGGTGATGGCGATCGGGCTCGATGCGCCGGACGGTACGGTGGAGTCCATGATTCGTAAGCAGGCGTCGCGCCTAATCGAGCTCGGAGCCTGCATCTCGAAGAACTACGGGGAGTTCCTCGATGAGGTCGACGATATCCTCGAAAGCCTCAGAGACACGCTGCCCAGTGCTCAGCAGCTTACTGCGAAGGAGGTACAGCTGGTCCAGGATGTGTCGGAGCTGGCCTCGATGATAAGGGACTACCTGGGCAGCCTGAGATTGTACCTTGAGACCAAGAAGCTGGCCGACAAGCTGGAGAAACAGCTGCAGAAGGCCGAGGAAACCGAATCGCAGCAGGTATCCCTGGCCAGGGTGGAACAGATCATCAACCCGGAACTCGTCGTGCTGTTCTCTCTTCTTTCCTCGATGTTCACTCCGGTCAGCACGCAGCTCAAGAGCATGGATTCGCTGATGGTCAATTGCCGCCGGGTGAGGAGGGTACTGGAGGACGAGGCGGCGCGCGTCAACTCGGACATCGACAATCTCGAGTTGAACCGCAAGGCGAAGCAGGTGGAGCGGAGCCGGGCTGACAGAGAGGTGAGGGGCATAAAGATGGGCTTCTTCGCCAGAGGCAGGAAGAAGCTGTGGGAGGAGAGAAGCAGGAAGCTCGGCAGGTCGCTTGCTTCTGTAGACGAGGGCCTGCGGCTTCTCGAGGACGATCAGGCCAAGGTACAGGACAAGATGTCGGTGTATGCCGGCATCGAACGGAGGTTCGAGGTCAACTCCGAGTACCGGAAGCTCCTGACCGCGATATCCGACCTGTCCAACCGCCACTACGAGAAGATGAACGAGATGGTGAGGGACAAGGGGTTCTATGATCGCACGGCGGAGCTGACCGAGGAGGTGCAGCTCCGGCTGATGCAGAAGATACTGATGGAGGATGAGGCTTCACTGTCCAGTGAGAACATACTGAACGAGATAATGGACAAAGATTATCTGAAGGAGTACTTGTCGAGCGTACTTGGTATCTTCCGGGTACCTGGGATATTGGGCGTCACACCGGAGTACAAGACCGACTACATATGGTTTGCGGTCGTGTCGCCGCGCGGCATATGGGATCACGATCTTGCCGCGGACGTCAGGGCCACGTTCTCCGGCTATGTCAAGTCCGATGCGTCCAGGAGCATAGCGATACGGGAGATAGACTCTGTTGATCCCTGGACGGTCAGATTCATGGTGATAGCTGCCAAGGCGGAGCCACAGGTTCTCGACTGCTACGGCGAGATGAAGCACATTTATGATCAGGCCACGCAGGAAGAGAGGATGCTGGCTCACTCCTTCCTCTTGGAGCAAGGGGCCCATCAACCGAGGGAGAGGGAGCCCGCAGAGAACGCGACTTAACGCCAGTTGGCTGCGCGCCGCGCGGACTTCCGCCTGGTAGCAGCGCCAAGTACGGGCTGCGGTGCAATGGAAGACACCCTGACACAACCAGAGTCAGAGCAGCAGTCCGATGCGGGGCTGCTCCAACAGCATTGTCAGGTCACGAAGAGCGAGGAGACGTTCAGAGCGTTGCTCGTGAAGGCAACGATGTCTCTGGCCTTCTTGGCCACAAGCCTCATTCTCTACTACTCGCTCCCGTTCTACCCTCACGCCATGTCGGTCTTCTTCGCGATTATGCTCGCTGTTGTCGCTTTCCGCTGGCCTGCGGCGGCACTCGCGGTGATGCTGGTCCTGGCAGCTCCGGCATATGCCTATCAGCTGGACGGAGCCATGTGGGCGCTGGGGGTCATGCTCGCAGTGGCCGCGATTCTCCCCTTCTGCGTTAGTCGGCTTCCTGGTGCGATTGTGGGCTGTCTGGGGGGGGCGGCGGCTGGTGTGCTACTTCTATCACCCTATTACCTGCTGTCCCTGCCCCTGGTAGCCGGTGCGACACTGAGCCGGCTGAGGGCGTCCGGGATGGCCGGTCTGTGGGGAGTTCTGATGCTCCTTACCTTCTACCTGCCGTTCCTAAGCGTACAACAGGCAGCTGGAACGCAAAGCGGCGTGGTGCCCCTGCTGGCCTCTGTAGACTGGGCTCGAAGGCCGCCGCTCGAGTATCTCGGCCTTGATCCCCTCAAGAGTGCGTTCGAAGGTGCGGGGAGCGGTGACTTCTCGGGTTTCTCGGCCTACTTCGTGCAGGGATGGGGTGGCATTGCCCTCGTCCTGACATTGGTGCTGGCGATCATAGGAGTGCCGGCCCTGTTGAATCTGTCCAGACTGGCGAAGCACAGCAACGCACTTATTCGGGGACTGATGCCCCTGTTCTCGCTGCTGGCCATTGAGCTGGTTTTCCTGATACCTCTCCAGTTGCTCGACAGGCCGCTGCGGTACTATACGGGGTTCGACCAGTGGGACAACATAGCGGTTCTTACGGGAATCATGCTATTCATGGGAGGCGTTGGATTCGGCCTTGTGTTCTGGATAAATCGGCGTGATCTCAGGGTAACGCTGGCAAGTGACGTATACGGTCTGTCCCGAGAGCTCGAGAACTTGGTGGAAGGTGCGAAGCAGAGCCTGCAGCAGGTGTCCTACGTGTGTAGGGGCAAAAACCTCAATGACGAGAAGGCTTCGGTGGCCCAGTGCGAGGAGAAGGTGACATTGACACTCGAGAGCCTCAGCGCGCTCGCGGTGCCCAGGCTCGAGGTTACGCGCAGTGAGTTCGTCAGCATGAGAGACCAGCTGCACGGTATCCAGGTTGAACTGCAGAACAAGCTCTCCAACCACCTTGACGATTGTAGGCGCTCGTACAAGGCAACGGTGGAGGGAGCCCGCGAGTTGGGCATGCCTGTAGCCCAGGACGCGATCGGGCCACGGCTGTTCTCGCCCGAGGCAGACGACTACGAAAGCATCCTCGCTGAGCAAGATGAATTGAACAATGCGTTCCGGGAGCTGGCAAGCGAGCTGGTTGCGGCCGGGGAGATGTTGGCAGAGATCGTGAAGGAGGAGATCGACCCGGAGTTCTCGCTCACCACGATAGACATCGGACGTGGCTTCCTTGATCAGGGCCGTTACGAGGAGGCAGCCAGGACGATCCTCGAGGACCTTCAGATCATCGATGGTAGGATCGAAAGCCCAATCGGAGTGCTCGCTGCCAGGATAATCACAATGGCGAGCCAGTTCAGAGAGGTGATTGAATCTCACGTTATTCCAATGTTCGAGGCAATAGGGGACCAGGACTCGGTCGTCAAGTATGGCGATGTCATGGAGGAACTCAACGAAATCGGCCGGGCTGTCCAGGGCTCGCGCACACTGGCCGACCTGATTGGCATTGTGGAGCAGAGCCGGCGGCTGTCCGATGCGGCCATACTCACGGTGACCGAGCTGAAGAGCAGGGCGAGCAGCCTTGAGAATGCCAACGACAACCGGTGCCCTTCGAGGTACAACTGGGGCAGGAGCAGCCACATGGCAGGTGACGTCCAGCAGTTGCTGCAGGAGATAGAATCGGAATCGGCCGGCCTCACGATCAGCAGCCGCTTCAGCGTCATAGAGAACGCCGTGCAGGCTGCCGAGCAGCAGGCCAAGCTCATCAGGAAGTACAGCCAGGCGAGCGAGTTCCTCATCAACTACCCCAACGTAGAATACGTGATCGAGGACAAGCTGAAGGGGGATGGCGGGGTGGTGAAGACCGATGTTCCTGTTAACCCGAAATACGCGGTGGAGTACCTCAAGCTCTTCGCGGCCAAGCACCATGACAATGTGCTATTCGATCCCAAGACCGGTACGCTCAGGATCAAGGGTGCCAGAAGAGCGAGCCAGGATGAGACGCAGAAATGAGCGATGACAACGGCAGCACGACCTGCGTGGACGATCGACAGCGCCCCGTGGCTGTGGTGAAGAACGTCAGGCTCGAAGGTGGTGGCAAGGGGCAGCTGCTGCTGACCGAGCGTGCCTTGGTCTTCGAGGCCAGGCGTGGATTCTTCTCGAAGCCTCGCACGGAGCTCGAGATAGACCTCTCGGCGATCTCGTCTGCTGTGATGGACGAGGAGTCCAAGGCGCTGGTCGTGGAGTGGCTCGACGAGAACCAGGAGTACTCTGCCATCAGGATGTATCTACCGAAGGGCAAAGCTGCGGAAGACTTATGCCCGGCCCTGAATGAGTCACTGGAGCGGATCAGGGCAGGGGAGGAACTGGCCAGGCGGAGGGCGGCGTACGTCGATTTCCTGTGGGGTACTGCGTACGATGTGTGGTGCGTCACGGGCCTGCTTGCGGGTATCATCGACGGCCTTACGCGGGAAGACTGGCAGGCTATCGACGGTCTCGTGCAGGACATCGAGTCGATGGCCATGGATGGTTCAATTGTGCCCGGTGTCCCGATGCAGGCCCTCAGTGACGCCGTTCCCAGTCGTGACGGGCCGCTCGTACTGCGCAGGCTGCTGGATGTCCTGAGAGGGCTTGGCAGCACATTGAACAATGAGCTGTTGCCTGCCGAAGAGTGGGGGGAGTTGGTGCTGGAGGACCTGCCGGGGCTCAAATGGAGAGACATCCGCTACATATACCTGTTTGAAGTGCGCAGTCGACTGCTGCACCCGATGCGGAGGCTATGTAGCCAGGAGGAAGTTGACGGTGCCGTACGCCGGCTGGGCAAAATCAGCCAGCTGCTGGGCGAGACACTGTCCGAGGAACAGCAAGACGTTGTCTCATGGGATAAGTTGGATACCGCAGAGCTGGAGAGCGAAGTGGATAACATGGCAGTGAACCTTGAACGGGCTCTCGAGTCCAGAGTGGGAGTTGCCTGAGTGGCGTCGCAGGACCTGGGAGGCCAGACCGTAGCTTGTCCGCGCGGGCATGAGAACCGCTGTGGTGCCGAGTGGTGCGCCACTTGCGGTATGCCTGTGGTCGACTTCGATGTCGAGCTGGAGGACGTCCTGGAGATGCTCTCCGGCTGGGAGAAGCATGTAAGCTTCACCAAGGAGAAGGTGTTCATTGGGGTCGGTGACCAGGGATGCAGGCTCGTAGCTTGTTTCCATCAGGCATGGGCCAGGCAGTTGAAGGCTTCGGACTTTCTGCTGATCGAGTCATCGGGTGACGGTCACGCGCTCCCTTCGTTGGAGTCCGTGTCTCCTCCGGGGGGTGATAGCAGGCTCCGGCCACCTTCTCGACACCATATTCCCGGATCGCTCAACAAGCAGGTAGGCTACTTCGGTCTCGGCGAGCGGTTGGCGACCGCAGACCCGGGGATAAACGACAGTCTGCTCAAGACCGGGATACGGGATTCGAGCAGGAAACAGGTCATGTTGATGGTGGCGGCCCTCGGTGGTGGAACGGGTGGTGGGGCCAGTCCGCACACCCTGGAACGCGCTCGCGCTCTCAATCCCAACTGTCGCAGCCTGGTAATGGCTGTGATGCCGGCCGGAGACGAGCCTGACAGCGCTCATTTCAACGCATTCTGTTCACTCTCTCGTTTCATCAAGTCCGACGGCGGGCCTCTGGCTGACATGATCCTGCTGGTCGATCACGAGAGGTTGATGCGGCTCAGGGGCGTCGACAACAAGGGAGAGGAGGTATCGAACGACGAGCTGGTATCCCACATGCTTGCGGTGTTGACCGGCGGCATCGCCGACGGCGGTCTCAAGCAGTCGGACCCTGGCTATCTCGCGAGGATGAGCCGGTCGATGGGTATTCATGCCTTTGTGCCCTGTCTGGCCGTTGGCCGCAGTCTGGAAATCTTCGGGAACGTTACCAATATCCTGGAGAGCGCTCTGGCCTGTCCGTTGGCCCCGATCGATTGTGATTCCATAGCACTCTCCTTTGTTTTGGTTCAAGCCCCGGCTAGAATCGCCCAGTCCATCCCCGAGGAGAAGCTCAGGGCCGAGTTGAACAGGTGGAACAAGGACAAGTTCGCTAACCTGAGGGGTGGGGTGATACAGGTAATGCACTCCGAAAGGGGCTCAGATCGCATAGACGTCTGCCTCCTTCTGGGTGGCACGAAGCTGGAGGTTGCCGCCAAGCGTGCGAAGGACGGCTTCGATAGGTTCAGGTCGGTTGTCGAGAGCGAGTCCTGGGAGAAGGAGTTCGCTTCGAGCAATGGGGCTGTGCGCGAGGCAGACCAGGCTGTGCGTTGGTACGATGGCAAGCTGGATGACACAGGGTCCGGGACCGAGGGTGTGTATCTCTGGACCGACCAGAACGGGCAGGATTCCGAGGTTCGCGCTGAGAAGGAGCCGCCTGGCCGGTCAGAACCGTAAATAAGAGGACAGCGGGGTTGGTTTGCGTCGCTGTCGGTTGCAGCATGGCACATCCGGTCTTCTCTTTTGTATTGAGTTGCAGTCGTAGCGAAAGGTACGACCGCTTGACATCCATTGCCCCGTCCAGTAGTATTCGATCGGCCACGGTCCCAGTATGATTTTCAGGCAGTGAAGTCTTGCCGACGACGCTTGAGAAGCTGACGGAAGGCACTCCAAGGCTCTACGGTTCTTCCTACCACGATTTCCACCATTGCTCGATTGACTGCCTGCTCAATATGCCCGTCAGGAGTGTGTCTTGCCGAGAATCTCGTTGATTCCCAGGGAACCCAAGTTCTTCGATTTGTTCGAGAGGAACGTACAGACCGTAGCTACTGCAGCCAAGGAGCTTGCCAACCTGTTCGACAACTACACAAACGTCCCCGAGAAGGTTGCCCACTTGACGGAACTCGAACATGAGTGTGATTACGTTACGCACCAGATCATGGAGCAGCTCCACAGAACGTTCGTCACACCTCTCGACCGAGAGGACATCCAGCTGCTTACCGAGAGGCTTGATGACGTCATGGACTTTATGGAGGATGCCGGAAACGCGATGCTGTTGTATCGCATCGAGCAACCCACCTCCAGATCACGCGAGTTCGCAGGTATCCTGGTGGCCATAACTGAGGAGCTGGTCACGGCGGTCCCGCTCCTGAGGAACAGGTCGAAGATAAAACGGATTCTTGAGCATTGCGTCGAGATCAACCGCCTCGAGAATGAGGCGGACGTCATTCTGCGCCATGCCCTCGCGGAACTCTTCGACGGGACCGAGATCACCGAGGTCATCAAGTGGCGCGAGATCTACGAGCATCTGGAGACTGCTGTCGACAAGGGAGAAGACGTAGCAAACGTCCTCGAGGGCATTGTCCTCAAGCATGGATGATTCCTTATTCCTTCTCGTCCTCATTATCATAGCCGCTCTCGGCTTCGGCTTCTCCAATGGTCTCAACGACGCCGCCAATGCAATCGCCACCGTCATAGGCAGTCGCGTTCTCTCGGCGCGCAATGCCATCATCATGGCGGCTGTGTGCAACCTCGCCGGTACACTCACCGGCGCGTTGATGGGAGCCTGGGTTGCCAAGACGATAGGGAAGGGTATTGTGGAGCCTGACGCGCTCACTCTCGCCACTGTGGTGGCCGGGGTAGCTGCAGCTGTGGTCTGGGTTGTCTCCGCCACGATATATGGAATGCCTTTGAGCGTGTCCCACTCATTGGTTGCCGGGCTACTTGGCGCTGGGATTGCAGCCGCGGGTACGGGGGCGATCGTGTGGGGGGTTCTGACAAAGGTCTTTCTGGCCGTAATCTTCGCGCCTCTGCTGGGGTTCTTCGGGGCATTCATACTCATGGTGGCCATAATGTGGCTCTTCCGCAGGAGCCCGCCTGACAGGGTCAGCACGATCTTCAGCTACGTTCAGATCGTGGCCGCTGGATTCGTCGCCTATGCACACGGGAAGAACGACGGACAGATGCCCATAGGCATCATTGCCCTGGGACTCATGATCTACGGTGGAACGGAGTTCGACATCCCGCTCTGGGTAGTATTCGCGTCTGCTGCATCGGTTGCTCTGGGCATCACGTTAGGCGGGTGGCGTGTCATAAAGACCGTGGGGACGAAGATCACTACTCTCCGTCCCGTGCAAGGGTCCGCTGCCGAGAGCGCAGCCGCTGCAGTAATCGAGGCTGCCTCCAACTTTGGCATTCCTGTCAGCACGACGCAATGTATAAGTGGCGCTGTCATGGGCGTTGGTGCAACCAAGCGCGTCTCTGCCGTGAGGTGGGGCGTGGCGCGGAGCATGGTGGCGGCCTGGGTATTGACATTCCCCATCTGTGCGGGTCTCGGCTGGCTCCTGAGCAAGGCGTTGGGACTTCTTTCCTAAGGGGAGCCCCCGAAACCACTGGATCGCATTGTGGGCGAGCTTGTCGAGGCATCGCTGCAAGCACAGAATCCCTTTCAAGATGTCCGTCTCATGTGCTCTGCTATACTGGGGTGGGGGGGTGTGATGATGAGTCGGAGCAGGGTCCTTGTTGTAGAGGACGATAGGACACTGGCGGAGGTGCTTCGCTATAACCTTGACAGGGAAGGCTATGAAGTGATCATTGCCGGTGATGGTGAGGAGGCGCTTGAACTCGCTAGAGCACAGAGACCCGACCTGGTGATCCTCGACATAATGCTCCCTAAGCTTGATGGCCTCCAGGTCTGTCGGATACTCCGGAACGAGACGAACGTGCCGATAATGATGCTCACGGCGAAGACTGAAGAGGTGGAGAAGATACTGGGTCTCGAAATCGGGGCCGATGACTACATCACGAAGCCCTTCAGCATGCGCGAGTTGCTGGCCCGGGCGAAGTCGATGCTGCGCCGGGTGGAGGCGGTCAGGCGGGAGGCGACCCCATCTGCATTGCAGCCGGGGTCTATCGTGTCAGCCGGTGAGTTAGAAATCGACTTGGCCCGGCATCAGGCTACTCTTCGCGGCACCGCCCTGAACCTGACGCCCAGGGAGTTCGCCCTTCTTGCATTCCTAACCTCCAATGTGGGAAGGGCATTTACGCGTGACCAGCTGCTGGACTTGGTATGGGGGCATGAATATGTTGGAGACACAAGGACGGTGGATGTCCACGTGAGATGGCTCAGACAGAAGCTTGAGGCTGATCCGGCGCAGCCGAGGCACATACTGACTGTGCGCGGTGTCGGCTACAAATTCGAGGCTTGAACTTGTTTCCGAGCATCAGATGGCGCATTGCGGCGGCCTTTGTCGTGCTGGTGGTGCTCTGCATCTCGGGGCTCAGCGTCTTCCTAGTCCATCACTTCGAAGATAGCTATCTCGATGATCTCAGAGTCCAGTTAGCAAACCAGGCACGCTTGGTCGCGGTGAGTGCTTCAGAGACTGTGCGCGGTGGAGAGTTGGGCGAGATTGCGGAGTTGGCCCACCGACTCGGAGAACAGACCAGCGCTCGCATCACCATTGTGGGTACGGATGGGACCGTGTTGGGTGATTCGGAGGAGGACCCGAGCGAGATGGACAACCATTCGGACAGACCGGAGGTCGTCGCGGCGCTGGAGGAGGGTGAGGGATCGGCGATACGTCATAGTGCCACACTGGGCTATGACATGTTCTACGTGGCGGTCCCCATTGAAGCGGGGGCTGAGGTGGTTGCCGTGTCTAGAGTCGCCCTCTCGCTGGCGGACGTAGGGAAGGCGATGGATGGTGTTGCCAGAATGGTCATCGTTGGCGCTCTCGTGTCCGCCGCGGTCACCGTGTTGTTGGCTATCCTGGTGTCGAGGGTCACCGTGAGACCGCTGAGGGAACTGACCCGTGTCTCTAGGAGAATGACCGATGGCCAGCTTGACCAGGAAGCAGCGGTGGAGTCAGCTGACGAGGTGGGAGAGCTTGCCGTTGCCTTCAACCAGATGGCGAGGCGGATTCGAGACATGGTCGACCAACTGACGGCGGAGCGCGATCGAATGGCTGCGGTCCTTGCCGAGATGAGTGACGGAATCCTGGTGGTTGACCCTGATACTCGCGTTTCCACAGCCAATCCCGCGGCCAGGGGAATGCTGGGCCTGTCGAAGGGACAGGCATTGGGCCTTCCTCTGGCTGAGATGATATGGGACTATGAGTTGGTCGAGACAGTCAAGCGTTGCCTGGAGAAGGGTGTTCAGCAATCAGCGAGCGTGGAGACCAGCCCACGCAAACGGCTCTTGTGGGTGGTCGCCACGCCGCTGCACAGTGAGTCCGGCTGTCTGGTGTTGCTCAGGGATATGACCGAGCTTCGCCGTCTGGAGACCATACGACGCGATTTCGTGTCGAACATATCGCATGAGCTGCGCACTCCGATAGCCTCCGTCAAGGCGATAGCCGAGACGCTCCAGCAGGGAGCCATCGAGGACGGTGAAGTGGCGAGGGACTTCCTGGCCAAGATCAATGCCGAGGCCGACAGACTGGCCCAGATGGTCCAGGAGTTGAGTGACCTGTCACGGATAGAGAGCGGTCAGGCAAGGATGGACAAGGGGCCGTTCGACATGGGCGCGACGGTACAACGTGCGGTGGAGAGGCTGAAGGCGCAGTCTGACAGGGCCGGAATCGTGGTGAACGTCGATGTCGCTCCTGATACGTCGCAGGCCTGGGGCGACGCTGATCGTATAGAGCAGGTGCTGGTCAACGTCCTGCACAATGCCGTCAAGTTCACGCCGACAGGTGGCAGAATCTCCATATCCGTCGGTACCGGCGGTCAGGGCATCACGGTCTCAGTAGCCGACACGGGCGTGGGTATTCCGGCTGACGATTTGCCCAGGGTCTTCGAGCGCTTCTACAAGACCGATCGGTCCAGGAGCGGTGGCGGGACCGGTCTCGGCCTCGCAATAGCCAAGCATATTGTCGAAGCGCACGGCGGGCGCATATGGGCCGAGTCGGTCGAGGGACGCGGGTCCACTTTCACTTTCACTATTCCTCTTGCTCCGGGGCGTTAGTCCCGTTCCCCGGTCTTAACCAACTCTTAACCAAGCCTTAAGTACACCTTAACGGTACTCTGCTAAAGTCATGCTTGGCACGAGGTACCACCGTGGGAAACCGGCTGGCTCACTCCGGAAAGGTTGTACGGAAGGGAGGCAGAATGTGAAAACCGGAATGGTACCAATGAGACCACTGGACAAACAAGAAGGTGAGGAGCGAGCATGAGTTCTGTGACCAAGAGAATCCTGTGGTGGCTTAGTCTCTCGTTCATTCTCCTGGGGCTGGTTGCACTTTCTGGGTGTGGTGACGGCGAGGGGGGCACGAATGGCGATGGGCTTTCGGGCTCTATCAAGGTCATCGGCTCCAACACCGTAACGCCGTTATCCTCGGTATGGGCCGAGGAGTTCATGGACGTGCACCCCGACGTGAGCATTGCAGTCAGCGGTCCGGGGTCCGGCGTGGGCATAGCGGCGCTGATCAATGGCACGACGGACATATGCCAGGCCTCGCGGTCGATCAAGAGCGCGGAGGTCGAACAGGCGGAAGCCAACGGCGTGCACCCTTATGAGATCAGGGTGGCAATCGATGCGTTGTCAGTAGTAGTCCACCCCTCGAATCCCGTGAATGAACTGACGATAGCTCAGCTCTCGGATATCTTCTCGGGCAAAGTTACGAACTGGGAGGACGTAGGCGGCAATGACGCGGTGATAGTGGCTCTGTCTCGTGACACCAGTTCCGGTACCCACGTGTTCTTCAAGGAGAATGTAGTCCAGATGAAGGGGATGCAGACGGAGGATAAGAGCCTTGAGTACGGGAAAGACGTGTTGATGCTTCCGTCAACGGAGGAGGGCGTAAGAGAGGTTGCCAGGAACCCGAACGCGATCTTCTATCCCGGTCTGGGCTATGTCAGCGACGACGTGAAGCCACTCGCGGTCAAGAAGACGGCTTCTGACCCGGCGGTGCTGCCGACCGTGGAGACAGCCCTCGATGGCAGCTATCCAATTGCCCGCCCGCTGCTCTATTACACGGACGGGGAGCCAGAAGGGGTAGTGAAGTCATACATCGACTACTGCTTGTCCGAGGGTGGTCAGGAGAAAGTGATTGAGGTAGGCTACGTTCCCCTGCCGTGAAATCCGAGTGCACAACCATCAAGGAGTGTCGAGCAACCGGGCACGTAGAATAGCTTGAAGCGGATGCCATTCCTTCGGGAAACTGAGACGTCGGCTGCCAACGCCGTCGGCAAGGCCCAAGCTACGGGCCTTGTACGGCGTTGGCGCGTCGGTGAGAAGGTCATCGAAGGCTGGATTGTGCTGGCCGGACTGCTCACTGTCGCTGTGCTCCTGGGCATCGTAGCCCTCCTGATCAAGGAGGGGGTGCCCATCTTCTTCCACACCCCTCCCTGGGAGTTCTTCTTCGGGACGGATTGGTATCCGGTCTCGGAACCTCCCACCTTTGGCATTATGCCGTTCTTCGTTGCCACTCTAATGGTCACTGCCGTGGCAACTGCGATAGCGGTACCGGTGGGCGTAGCGTGCGCCGCCTACTTGTCAGAGGTCGCTTCACCGAGGATCAGAGAAACGGTCAAACCTGTCATAGAGCTGCTGGCCGGTATCCCGTCCGTAGTGATGGGATTCATTGGCCTGATGCTTCTGTCTCCCGTCATCCAGCAGATGTTCGACCTGAACACCGGCCTCTGCGGGCTAACGGCTGGAATCATGCTCGCGCTGATGAGCCTGCCGATCATTGTCAGTGTTTCTGAAGACGCTCTGAGGGCGGTTCCCGACGAGTTCAGGCTGGCGTCGTACGCTCTGGGTGCCACGCGTTGGGAGACGATCAGGCACGTGTGCATGCCGGCGGCGCTATCCGGGATCGCCGCAGCCGTAATGCTCGGTGTGGGCCGGGCTATCGGCGAGACTATGACGGTGCTGATGGTGGCCGGAGGTGCCCTCGCTGTGCCGAATTCTCCTACCGATCCCATGATGCCGATGACGGCGGCCATCGCTTCCGGCATTGGCAATGCGGTGAGGGGGGGATTGCAGTACCAGGCCCTGTTCGCCATTGGCTTGATACTCTTTGTCATGACCCTGGGCGTCAACCTGATTGCCGATAGGGTCCTCGAGCGGCAGAAGCGCAAGTTCGGGGGGTAGAAGTCGAGTGGCGTTTCGATGGATCAAGTCGCGCGCGTCTTCACAGCGAATAGCTTTCGTCCTGCTCGGCTTGGCTACCTTGATCGTTGTCATACCGGTTGCGTTCATTCTCGTGCAGATCGTTGTGAGGGGCGCAGGCACTATCAGTTGGGAGTTCCTGACGGACGCGCCGTCGCAGGCGGGCAAGGCGGGGGGGATAGGTCCGGCGATCGTAGGCACTTTGTACCTCATGGCGGGCACGCTGCTGTTTTCATTGCCTATCGGAGTTCTTGCGGGTGTCTATCTCACCGAATACGCCAGGGACACATGGCTCACTAGGTTGATCAACATGGCCATCATGAACCTGGCCGGCGTGCCCAGCATCGTCTACGGCCTGTTCGGCCTGGGTCTTTTCGTTCTGGCGATGCATTTCGGCATGTCCCTCCTGTCGGCCAGCCTTACTCTGGCATGTCAGGCACTGGCGATGACAGTCACAACGTCCAGGGAGGCGATCCTCGCGGTGCCCAGGGAGTACCGGGAGGGCAGCCTGGCGCTTGGAGCGACGAAGTGGCAGACGGTGAGGCACATTGTCTTGCCGCAGGCCCTGCCTGGCATAATCACGGGGGCCGTTCTGGCGATGAGCCGCGCCGCCGGGGAGACCGCCCCCATACTCGTCGTAGGCGCGGCATTCCTACTGCCGAGGCTGCCCGATAGCCCGATGGACCAGTTCATGGCGTTGCCGTATCATCTTTACACCGTGGCGGCACACGTGCCCGGCATGCCGGAGGGCACGCCCTGGGGCGTTGCGCTGGTGCTGCTGGTTGTGGTGCTGTCTTTTAACCTGACTGCCACAGCTATAAGACTGCGAGTCCGCAGACGGAGGATTGGCTCATGATTGCCACTGACGTGCAGAACAGGAAGTCGGCCATTTCGGGGAAAGCCAAGCTCACGACGCGGGTGGTCAGACTCCACTATGGTGACTTTCTGGCCCTCAAGGACATATCTCTGGAGATACCGGAACGTGCCATTACGGCCATTATTGGCCCTTCGGGATGCGGCAAGTCCTCCTTCTTGCGGCTCTTCAACAGAATGAACGATCTCATACCGAATGCCAAAGTTGAAGGAGAGGTGCTGTTGGACGACATCCCGCTGTATGGTGAGCCAATTGACGTGGTCGAGCTCAGGAAGCGCGTGGGAATGGTGTTCCAGAAACCCAACCCATTTCCCATGTCTGTATTCGACAACGTGGCATTCGGCCCGAGAAGGCACGGCAAGAGGAACCGCCGACAGCTCGAGGACATCGTGGAGAGAAGCCTGAATCAGGCAGCCCTGTGGGACGAGGTCAAAGATAAGCTGGGCCAGTCGGCTTTGGCTCTGTCCGGAGGCCAGCAACAGCGATTATGCATAGCGCGCGTGCTGGCTGTCGAATGCGAGGTCATACTGATGGACGAGCCATGCAGCGCACTGGACCCGATCGCCACTCTCAAGATCGAGGAATTGATGAGGAGTTTGGCCGAGGAGTATACAATCGTGATAGTGACGCACAACATGCAGCAGGCGGCCAGGGTATCCGACATGGCAGCTTTCCTCATGATGGACGAAGACAGGTCCGGCGTGCTCGTGGAGTACAGTGCTACGGCTCGCCTGTTCACCAATCCCAGCGACAAGAGAACCGAGGACTACATCACGGGAAGATTCGGGTAATCCGGCGCGGAGGTCACACTATGGACGTAAGAGGGAGCTTCCACAAGAGCCTGCGGCGCATACAGGATGAGGTGCTGGTGATGGGGAGTATGGTGGAGAAGGCCATCGCACGCTCTGTCGACGCGCTCAAGAAGCGGGATCTGGAGATGGCCAACCAGGTCTGCGACGATGATGTCAAGATCAACGAGAAGCGCTTCGAACTGGAGGAGAGGTGCATCCAGCTCATCGCCACACAGCAGCCGATGGCCAGCGACCTGCGGACCATAATCAGCGTTCTGAGCATCGTGGCGGAACTCGAACGCATAGGAGATCATGCGGAGGGAGTGGCGAAGATAGCGATCATGCTCGGTGATGAACCTCCGGTCAAGCCCCTCATCGACATACCCAGAATGGCGGAAAAGACGATGGAAATGCTGCGCCGCAGCCTCGATGCTTTCGTCAATAGAGACGCCGAGGCGGCGAGACAGATAGTTGTCGAAGACGACGAAGTCGATGATCTGTACAACCAGGTGTTCCGGGAGCTCATCACCTATATGGTGGAGGACCCTCGGACTATTACTCGAGCCACACGCTTGCTCTGGGTGGCGCACAACCTCGAGCGGAGTGCCGACAGAACCACGAACATATGCGAACGCGTCGTCTTCATGGTAACGGGGAAGATGGAAGAAATAGGAGCCTCGAAATACTAGGGTGGGGGCTGCCCGTCGCGTCCCCTTCAGGCCCGTGCCAGCACCAGCTTGCGCGAGACGAGTGTGAAGGCTGCGGCTGCCAGGACGAGGGGTATCAGGTATAGCATCACCTGGGGCAGCCCCACGTAGTGGTCGTTCGTGGCGAGCCTGGTTAGAAGGCTGAACGGGGAAGGTTCGATGAAGTAGGCGACACCGCCTACGGCAACGAGCGTCATCGAGTACACGAACTGGGCCCGCTCCCGGTCCTTGAAGTAGAGGGCTACGATGGCTGCGCCGAATGAGATCATCCCGGCAATGATCGCCGAGAGCAGCAGGACCAGGCCCAGGTTGGCTATTGAGAAGTTGTTGAACCGCAGCAGGACGGCCCAGAGGGCGCACTGCAGGATGGCGGCCAGGATGGCCGCGAATACCTTCGAGCCGAAGACCTGATTCAGCGATACGGGGGCCGACCAGAGCGTGTCGAGCGTCTTGTTCTCCATCTCCTCCGAGACCGTGTCGACAACGATGCTCCCCGCTATGAAGGCCGGGAACAGCATGAGTATCGGGACGATCACGGAGTATAGGAACTCGTAGTTGGTGTGTGGTTTCCCCTCGATGCCCTTGTAGTTGAGCTCCACTCCGTTGAGCGCCCGCAGGTAGTCCTCGTACTCCTTCAAAGGCTCGTTGAGGACCATCAGAATCAGCGTCTTCTCCGTGTCCACAGTGGGCAAGATCAACTTCATCTCGACGACACCTTCGGTCGGCTCGGGCACGTAGACCACTGTGTCGATCTGGCCTTCTTGAAAAGCCTGTTCGGCGGTCTCGGCATCAGCGTATATGCTGATCGGGAACCTTCCTGTCTGAGACAGGAGCTGAGTGAACGACCCATCGGTGTCACCCACAACGCCCACGTCCAGGGTGACCCGCGTGTTCTGGCCGATGGAGGCCGGGTCGTAGAACGACATCACCCCGACCAGGATCACCGAGGAGAACGACGCAATCAGGAACTGGATCAGTATGGCAAGGAGAATGGTCTTCTCCCGCTTGATCGACTTCAGCTCCCTTTTCACGAGTGTGAAGAACGTTCTCAAAACAGCTCACCTATGACGTAGAGGTTGTACAACGCATGCAGGATTGACCCCGCGACAATGGCCAGGGGGTAGAAGCGAGTCCCGAACCGCGAGGTCGCCAGACAGACGACCGAGGTGGCGACGAAATGCATGGCCAGCGGAGCGAATAGCAGGCCGGAGCTGAACAGGGCATCCATGAACATAGACTGAGACACGACGCTCAGGGCGAGGTAGAGCAGCAGCTTCTCGCCGAGCAGGAATCCGAGCGCCGAGGCGAAACACAGCAAGATCAGGGCCCTGCGGGACGCCACCAGCCCGTTCTTCAGAAGGACGGCAACGCCGACGGACTTGGCGATCTCCTCGACCACGACTGAGATGGCGAACAGCGCCCAAAGAGAGGCTGGCATTGGCAGATTCGAGGCCATGACAATGGAGGCGAGCTGGACCATGAACACCAGGGGGATCACGCAAAGGCTGAGGAAGAAGACCGAGAGATTCAGGTGGTTCGGGTTGATCGCCAGAGCGATGGCCTCGCTGATCTTCCGGTGAAGGGGCCTGAAGCCCATCAGGAACTCCTCGTTGAACATACGCGTTCCCAAGAAGACGGCAATGACGAACAGGAGGTACATTGGCATGGTCGACAGAAGATACTCCGTGACGCCGAATGACTCGCCCCTGTACATCTGGACGGCGAGCGTGAGGGGCGAGATGTAGCTGAGATTGCTTACACCGGAGAACATGGCCGGGGCGACGAGATACGCCGTTATCACCCACACGGCCAGAACAGAGAAGAAGGTCTGGTCCTTGAACGTCCTGTAGAGCAGCGCCACCATCAGGTAGATGGCCATGATGAAGAGCATCACCGGAATGAATATGGCCAGCCCCAGTGGCACGTTCCCGCCGAGCAAGAGAGTGATGCCTATGATGCAGACGATCGCGTATCCCAGATAGGGCAACATCTTGCCGAAGATCACCTGCAGCGGCGTCACGGGAGCGGACATCAGGATGACCAGCTTGCGGTTCGTCTTCTCCTCCATGAAGCTGCTGGTGAAGAACACGCTGACGAAAAAGAGAGGAATGACGTACAGAAAGGCGAGGATTACCTGGGCCAGCGGCGTCGGCGGGTCCATCAATGAGGGCACTATGATATCCTCGTCGGAGACGAACTCGGCCTTGAACGCAGGCAGGCCTCCGGTACCGCCCAGGTTCTGCAGTTGGTCCCGTACCGCCTGATCGGTCATGCTCGATTGGGAACCGGGCTCCGGTTTGTCGGCGGCTGCGTTGCTCGCTTCACCAGCGCCGTTCCCGGTATCCGGCGTGCTGGTGATGGGGAGAACGGGCCCTGGAGGCACGGGTTCTCCCTCGGAGACAACCGCCGGTTTGGATGAGTCGATGATCTCGGACAGCGATAGGGTGTCGCGGCTGGACATCCTGCTTTTCGATACCTCCAGCTCGCGCACCTCGACCCGCAGGGGGAAAGCGCTGTCGATGTCGTACTCCTGTGATATCCTGACCAGCTCCGCTTCTTCGAGGTACTGCTTGAGTGCGCTGGTGGCGTACTGGGAGCGCGGGGCGCTGGTGGCGAACACATGACCGGGCCAGAGGTACAGGTCGATCGTGCCGTCCTGCAGAGCTGCCAGCCCGTTCTCCAGGTCCAGTTGCATGATGTTGAAGCGCTTGTCCTCAACGGGCGGCGCGTCTGGGGAGACACCTATGGTGTAGATGCCCTTCGCGAGCACCAGGTCCTGCTGGTAGACGGCGAAGCCCACGATCAGGGCCAAGACAATGATCGCGAGCACAAGCAGCCTCGGTCTCCCGGAGAATCGGGAGCGCAGGCGGGTCACCTCTCGCTTGGAGATTACGAGGATGCTTCTCATATACGTGCGAACCGGCGGTTCGGTGGTTTCCCTGGAAGCGTCCGAACCCGTACAGGTATTGTGTGAGGCCGACTACAGCTCGACTCCCACGATCGCACGTTAGCATACGTTGCATTGAACCTACAATGGGGATTTCCGGTACTTGCGGGTGAGAAAATAGTACCCCGTACAGGTTCAGGTAATTCGGCCTATCCGGCGGCGGGTACGAAATCCCTCTCACGTTTGCCCCTTTCGCCCCATGTTCATGGGCGGCGATCTGGCATACACTGGCATTGGGCATGTACTCAATGGACTACGCCCTGTTTCGGAATCCCCCGAACAGGCGGATACGTGAGGTTAACCGAATGGAAGCGGTAGTCAAGCTGAGCTCGGTCGTCAAGCGCTATGGGGACATTGAGGCAGTCAAGGACCTGGACCTCGATGTGGGAGATGGCGAGATACTGGGTATCATAGGTCACAATGGTGCCGGCAAGACCACTACCATCAAGATGATAGCGGGGCTCCTTGCTCCGACATCGGGCACCGTCGAGGTGCTGGGCACCGATATGGCGAAGGGCTGTACCGATGTCAAGCACTTCATCGGCTACCTGCCGGAGGAGAGCCCGTTATACGAGAACATGACGGTCACCGAGTACCTGCTGTTCTTCGCGGAGCTGTACGGGGTGCCTAAACGGCAAGCCAGGGAGAGGATAGACACGCTGCTGGACTCGCTGAAGCTCTCCAGCAAGGACAAGCTGGCAGGCGATCTCTCGAAGGGCATGAGACGCAAGGTGGCGATAGCGCGCACATTGCTGCACGATCCGAGGGTGCTGATCCTCGATGAGCCGAACTCGGGGCTGGACCCCTTGACGTCGTTCTTCATCATCGACTACCTGAAGACTTTGAACAAGCAGGGCAAGACCATCCTCCTCAGTGCGCACAATCTGTTTCACGTGGAATACATCTGCGACAGGGTCGCCATCATGAGGAACGGGGAGCTGATTGTGTGTGACACTGTGGAGGCAATGAGGGACAGTATCGGCAAGCGGGAGTACGAGATACTGTTCAAGGCCGAGGCCGATCTCGATTACGACCGACGCGAGGACAACTACGTCTTCCGTGCTGCCGACGTCGGCAAGATAGCCTCGCTGCTTCAGGCGATATCCGAGAACAACTGGGCGCTGATAGACCTCTCGGTGCGCCAGTCGGCCCTGGAGGACATGTACATGGGCCTCATGTCCGAGGTAGCCAGCCGCTAGGCGGCGACGGGAGCTATCAGCTGGTCGTCTGTCTAAACCGTCACGGCCTGCAGTACGTACTCATGATGCGGCGAGGCTGCCGAACGTAGACAGTTCGCCGAGCACTTCCACGAGGCTCCACGTATCCATCTCGTCGATCCTGTACAGTCTGCCGCCGCTTGCCTCGACTATGTCGGCGTTGTACCCGAGGCACAGCAGCTCATCATCGGTGTCTATTGCGATCAGGTGAATGCCTCGCCGCTTCATGTCCCTGGCCAGGGCGATGGCTTCCTTCCTGGCATTATCAGCGATCGGGACGTTGCCCCTCCCGTCTGACACGAGGACCATGATGGGAATGACGTCCTTGTTCTTCCAGAGCTGAGTCTGCAGCAGTTGCATACCCTTGTAGATTCCATCGGCTAGGGGTGTTCGGCCTTCGGTCGGGAGGTCGCGAAGGCACTTGGCAGCGAGCTCGACGCTGGATGTGGGTGGTAGGTGCACACTCGCCCTCTCGCCCGCCACGGCAACGAATGCCACCTTGTCCCTCTTCCGGTAGGCGTCCTCCAGCAGCGTTATGACGCACTGACGCGAAAGCTCCATGCCGCGCAGTGTCGCCATCGATCCCGAGGCATCAACCACGAACACGATCACGGAGGATACTTTCTTTGCCCTGATCTTCTCGCGGAGGTCCTGCGTCCCTATCTCAAGGCTTCTGGTCCTGAGGGCGGTGGCCCTTATGGTGGCATCGATGGCGATGTCGGTGGTCGGTTCGCCGGGGATTCCGGCCTTGACATACTTGCCGCTGTGGGTACTCAGGGTGGGGGCCCGCCTCCCGGACCCCGTTCGCCGGTGCTTGTCCTTGCGCAGTCTGATGTCAACTGGCCGCGGGGCCTGCCTGGGATGAATGGCCTTGAGTCTGCTCCCAGCTTCTGCGCTACCTGTGTGCGGCTCTCCGTCGTCGGATACTTCGGCGCTGGTAGAGCTGTGGCTCGTGTCGCCTGATGCCCGAGCGGTCGCCGACCTGCGACGGATGACCCCGTCTACCCTCTCGGCTACCGGTTGCGGCTCTTCGAATGGCATTCTTCGCATCCTGTGGGGCAGAACGAGCTCCGCCGCGACTCTCAAGTCGACCTCGCGCACCTCCCGTCTGCCGTTGAAGGCCGCCACCGTCTTCGCGGCCCGGGCCATGAGGAAGTCAGCCCTGTGTCCCTGCACCGCGAACTCCGTGCAGATGTCGGCCACGGTGTCCAGCAGACGGTCGGCGATCTCAACTTCACTCAGCAAGTCGCGGGCCTTCAGAATCCTCTTCCTCAGGTCATCCTGTTCCTTCTCGTGTCTCCTCGTTACAGAATCAGGATCATTCTCGAACTCCTCGACCACCTTGATGATCTGAATCCTCTCCTCACGCTCCCTGGTCCCCTCGACGTTGACCGAGAGGCCGAACCTGTCCAGAAGCTGGGGCCTGATCTCGCCTTCCTCCGGGTTCATCGTCCCGACGAGTATGAACCTCGATGGGTGAGAGACCGACATGCCCTCTCTCTCCACGATGTTGACGCCCATGGCCGCGGCGTCCAGCAAGACGTCTACCAGATGGTCGTCGAGCAGGTTGACCTCGTCGATGTAGAGAATGCCCTGGTTGACGTCGGCCAGTATCCCGGGCTCGAGTGCTTTGATACCCTCCCGCAGCGCCTTCTCGATGTCGAGGCTGCCTGTCACCCTGTCCTCCGTGGCTCCCAGCGGCAGTTCCACGACCCGCGTCCTTCTTGTGTAGGTGGGCAGCGCCTGCCCTGCGGCCCGCCCGGTGCTGCATGATTCACACTGGAGCGCCGGATCGTGCGGGCTGCACTGGAAGGGGCATTTGACGACCTCGATCTCCGGCAGAAGCTCGGCCAGGGCCCTGACCGCGGTCGACTTGCCTGTGCCCTTCTCGCCCCGGATCAGAACGCCCAGCAAGGATGGGTTGACGGCGTTCAGGAGCAGCGCGAGCTTCAGATTGTCCTGCCCAACTATAGCTGCAAAGGGAAGCGTGACTCTATTCATTGCGTGGGACTCCTCGACGAAGGAATATGGGCCCGGGCGGCCGGTAGCGCGTGGTGAATGATTATATCGGATTCGTTCGATTCTTGCCATAGACCGGAACGAGCGCTGGTTGGAGACGTGACGGGCGTATATCAGCGATGGGAAGTTGTGTCGTCGCTGTGTCCGTCCCTTGCAGTACGAAATACCCAGGAGGAACCACCTTGTAGAGTCTGACGCTCGTGAGCTTCAGATGATAATCTGCAGCTGAGTGGGGCTGTCCCTTCATCCAGAAGTACAGTACTGCGCACGTGAGGTAGGTGTTCGGTTGTGAAGAGGCGTTTCGGCACGAGTCTGACGAGACGGCAGCGCAGGCATCTCAAACATGCCCTGATAGCTGCTGGCGTGTCGATTCTGTTCGTCGTGGTCACTGTGTTCCTGCAGCCCTTCTCCAGCGTCCAGTGGTGGCTGAGCGACCAGCTGTTCCTGGGCTCGAATCCGTCTCCGAGCGTGGCCATAGCTGTGATAGATGACGAGAGCCTGGCGCGGTACGGCAAATGGTCTGACTGGCCCCGCGACCTTCACGCCTCGGCGGTGGACAATCTCAGTGAGGCGGGAGCCTTAGTCGTCGGCTTTGACGTGCTCTTCGCGGACCAATCGGGCAGCGACGACAAACTCGCGGAGTCATTGGCCAAAGCGGGCAACGTGGTGCTCGCAGCCGCCGGGGTCGACCCTCTTCCATCGAGTGGCGATAGCATCACATACGCCAGCGTGATACCGCCGGCACCACAGTTCGCGGAGGCTGCGGCGACCATCGGGCACGGCAATGTCGTTCCCGACAGCGATGGGGTGGTGAGGAGGATTCCGCTTGCCATCGATGATGCCCACGGCGATACGTACCCTGCCCTCGTGGTAGCGGTGCTGCACGAGTTCTTTGCGAGCCCGCTCCCCGAGTCCTACAACACCGAAGACGGTATTCTCAATATGCTCGGGCGGGACATCCCGGTAGATGGCAGCAGGCAGATGCGGGTCAACTTTGCTGGTGGCCCGGGTGCAATCCCGAGGCTGTCCTATGGCGACGTCGTCGACGGTGACTTCGACCCGGCATTGGTCGAGGGGAAGATCGTTCTCGTGGGCATGTCCGCTGCTGGTGAGCCGGACTCGTGGCTGACCCCGATCTCGTCAGAGAAGATGTACGGAGTGGAGATCCACGCCAACGCCATAGACACCATTCTGGGGCAGCGATTTCTCGTGGACGGTGGTATCGGAACAACTGCCCTCGCGGTCCTGCTTATGGCTGGATCGACCGGCGGAGTGCTCGTGCCCGTGAGGCTGCGGTGGGGCTTCATTCTGCTGGCCCTGCTGCTGGTAGGATATCTGCTCGTCGCCTTCTTGGCCTTCGACAGGGGATACGTGCTCAATATCCTCTATCCGGTGCTCGCCCTGCCGATCGTGTACCTGACCGTTCTGCTCTGTCGAATCACAGCCGAGCGCTCTGACAGACTGATGGTGAATAACCTGTTCGGCAGGTACGTGTCCACTCAAGTGGCCGGGACGATCATGGAGATGGCCGACTCGGACCATCTGCAGCTGGGGGGTGCGCGTCGGGAGGTGACCGTCCTGTTCGCGGACATGCGGGGATTCACGAGTCTGAGCGAGCAGGTGTCTCCTGAGGACCTCATGGAAACGCTCAACAGGTACCTCTCGGCGATGACGGAATCCATCCTGAAGAATGACGGGATGGTTAACAAGTTTGCGGGGGATGCGATCATGGCCGTGTGGAACGCGCCGCAGGACCAGGCTGATCACGCGCTGCTTGGCGCAAGGGCAGCGCTGCAAAGCCTGGAGGCCGTGGAGAGCCTGCGGAACGATGAGAGCCTGCCCAGGGTAGAGTTCGGCATAGGCGTGAACACCGGACCCGCGGTGGCGGGCAACGTAGGGTCGGAGGGACGAACCGAATACACAGTCATAGGCGACGCCGTGAACCTCGCGGCGAGGCTGTGCGGCTCCGCGCTGGGCGGGCAAGTGTGGATCGGACCTGGTACCTACGACAGCATGAGGGAGCTGGCCGAGGTCGAGGTCCTGGAACCGCAGCGATTCAAGGGGAAGGCCGAGCCCGTACAGGTGTACAGGCTGCTCGGCCTGGCTGACGGGGGGCAAGTCGATGAGTGAACAGGATAGCGCTTTCGAGCAGTTCATAAGAGTATACGGCAAGTCGGAGGTTGTCTTCGAGGAGGGCAGCAGCGGCAAGGAGATGTATATCGTCTGCTCCGGCAAGGTCAAGCTCTACGTGGGAACGGGTAACGGAAAAAGGCGTCTCCTGGCTGTGCTCGGGCCGGGTGAGCACTTCGGCGAGATGAACCTGGTTGACAAGAGCCCCAGGTCTGCCACGGCTATTGCGGCGCAGGACAATACCGTCCTCGCCGCGCTCGACCGGATCAGGTTCATCTACCTTGTTCGCCAGCAACCCAGGTTTGCTCTCACCCTGATGGAGACGATGAGCAAGAGGATAAGAGAAGCCAATCTGCTGGTCTCAGGAGGAGCAGCCAGGTCACAGAGTGAGGCAGAAGTTCCGGCGGGGAGTCATCGATGACGCCTGACAGTTCCGCATACCGCATAGCAGAGCTCCGGCCGAACGTCTATCATCTCGGGCATCCTGCCTTGGGGAGCAATTCGTATGTAATCAGGGGACACCACAAGAATGTGTTGATAGACCCGGGGATGAAGGCGTTCTTCCCCGACATGAAGGCCGCACTGAAGCAGATCGGCCTGTCGCCCAGAGACCTGCATCTGATCATACTGACCCATGAGCATTTCGACCATATCGGCGCTAGCACGTACTTCGCCGGGAGCGCGGTGATCGCGGCGCACAGGCTCGCAGCCAACAAGATCGAGTTGCAGGACGAGTTCGTCACATGGCTGGAGCACGTCGACGGAATCACCAGGCCCTTTCATGCCGAGATATGGCTGGAGGATGGCGCCATCATCGACGTGGGCAACTACAGCCTGCGCGTCGTGCACACGCCCGGCCACACTTCCGGCTGCATATGCCTCTACGAGGCAGACGAGAGGGTGCTCTTCACCGGCGATACGGTATTCAGCGGCGGCGCGCTGTCGATCATATCATCCTCGGGCAGCATCAGCGACTACATATGCTCCTTGCAGCGGCTGAGCGCTCTGAAGGTCAAAGAGCTGTACCCTGGCCACGGCTCGATGTCTGAGGACCCTGAGGGTGACGTCGTGCGGGCCTTGGGGCGTGCCCGGACTCTGATGCAGGATACGAAGACTCTGTTCGATACGCTGAGCCAGAAGAGTACGCGCAGGGAAGCCACGAAGGCAGCTCTCAGGATGCGGTCACGCAGCAGGGCTGGCACAACGGATCCGGGATCGGGCGGCTAGGACAGCCCCCTCCACGTATCGCGGGTCATACCCCTTGGCACACTTTCGTAACGGCCGTTGGACCAGAGTCGCCCCGTCCCCCCGCACCCCCATGTCCGTTGGCTGGCGCTGACGGGGCCATTCGCCAGTACCCTCCGCACCGGTACCCTATGCCTATAGGACGGGCACCACAACCGTCCACCTGAGACCTCCCTTGGCGAATCTGGATACATTGACACATCCCCAAACCTCCCAGAATCTGCCGGTGCGGATGCTTGTTATTCCTCCGATAGACGCATGGGATTACTAAAGTACTATGCGAAGGGGCGTAACAAAGTCAGAGGGAGGGCGTTATACCATTGGTCAACCCAAATAAGGGGGGACAAATGAGTATTATCGGTAGAAGAAGAACGATAGCACTGACATCGACATTGGTAACGCTGCTGTGCGTTGGCCTGGTGATGCTTGGCTTGATCGGCAGTCCCGAGCCGGCATCAGCCCAGGCCCACCAGAGCGTTCTTCGCCTGCTCAGCGGCGCTGCGGAGTACCAGGTTCCTGACTCCGCAGAGTGGCAGCAGGCGTACGACGGCCTGCGTTTGGTGGAGGGCAGCAAGATCAAGACGGCTGACGGTTCCCATGCCATCCTCACATTCTTCGATGGCAGCACGCTGACGCTGGACCCGGCGACCGAGGTGGAGATCGAGCTGGCCCAGCAGTCGGGTGACGGGGACACCGGCATCGTACTCAAGCAGTTGGCCGGACGGACCTGGAGCCGCGTAGTCAAGATGGGGACTCCCGGCTCCCGCTACGAGATAGAGACCCCGTCCGGATACGCGCTGGTGCGCGGCACACTGTTCGAGACCATTGTTGATGAGACCGGGGCAACGACCGTGCGCACGACGGAAGGCCTCGTGAGCGTGGGAACCATTGATGCCGAGGTAGACGTTGCGGCTGGTACGGAGACGGCCCTGCAGGTCGGCGGGCTACCCTCTGAGCCGGTCGTGATGGCGCTGCCTCAGAACCAGCTGTCTCTGATGGTTGGCCCTGGGGCGATCGTCTCCGTGTGTGACCCGACCGGCGCGAGCACGGGGCAACTGCCTGACGGAGCGGACTACAATCAGATCATTGGATCGCAGCTTCAGACCCAGGCCGATGGTGGCCAGACCATCAGCATACCGAATCCCTCGACCGGCGAGTATCTGATCGTGCTGCGGGCCGTCCAGGATGGCGACGTTGAGATCGGCCTCAAAGGCCTGTGCGGCGGAGCCTCGGTCTTCGATACTACCGACAGTTACGCGATGGAGGCCGGCAGCGAGTGGCTCATCAGGCTGGCGCTCGCGGTCAAGGACGGCAACCTGTACGGGGCGTCCCTCGGCGACATCGAGCCACTCGGAGACCAGGACCCAGAGAGAATCGTGACCGAGGGCGAGCTGGACGAATTCCTGTCGCCCTTGGCCCAGATACTCGATCCGGATACTGACGACTTCGCGTTCCCGGGGATGACGGCACTCGCTGGGGATGCCGAGGACCTGAAGACTCCGGACGTACCCGATCATGTCGATCTGCCGGATCAGGCGGGGCAGAAGGACAAGGATGGGGATGAGGCTGAGGAAGGGGACGACGGGGCTGTCGAGGACCTGAAGACTCCGGACGTACCCGATCATGTCGATCTGCCGGATCAGGCAGGGCAGAAGGACAAGGATGACAAGGACAAGGATGCGGATGAAGATGGGGGCGATGAGGCTGTCGAGGAACTGAAGGCCCCGGATGTGCCCGATGACGTGGATCTGCCGGATCAGGCAGGGCAGAAGGACAAGGATGACAAGGACAAGGATAAGGATGCGGATGAGGCTGAGGAAGGGGACGACGAGGCTGTCGAGGACGAGAACAGCCCGAATGTACCTGATCAAGTAGACCTGCCCGATCAGGCGGGTGGGACACCTGCGGCACCGGCATCTGGTGGAGCCCCGGCAACCCCGGCAGCCCCGACAGCCCCGGATCATCCACACGGTGGCCCTCCAGGTAAGAACAAGTAAGCGGGATTGAAAACAGGCTGTAGCTCGGCCCCCTGCAGCGATGTGGGGGGGCTTCCTACTGGCGCTATTGCTCTACACTGACGTGATGGAGGCCGCGTTCTTGATGAGATTCCCCAGTCCGGCAGCGCGAGAGTACATCGCGGCCGACTGATTCCACTTTCCTGACCGTGAGGAGGGTCTGTATGCTTGGACGGATCGGCATTGCGTCCGGTATCATCGTTGCGCTGGTGCTCACCGGCGGAGTGGTCATGCTTGTCGGCCCGGGGTTACCGGCTGGCGACATGGCGGGGACTCCGACCCCTTCGCCCACGCTGATGCCAACACCCGTCAAGGCTGAGTTCGCGTTGACTGTGTTGTGCGGATCGGGGGGCGCTGTCGATTTCCCCGGCGAGGGTACGTTCGCCTACGCTTCGGGGGCCACGGTCGATCTCCGGGTCAGGCCCGACGCCGGGTTCCAGTTCGCGGGCTGGACCGGGAACGCGGCATCCGTAGGCGCGATTGAGAACCCGTACTGGATCGCCACGAGGATCTGTGTGACCGGCGACTACGTGATCACCGCCAACTTCGTGCCCCTGCAGTGAGGTGGGACGCCCGCGTGTGGCAAGTACGCAGTACCATTTGTCCATTGCGTCTGGTGAATTCGTGCCTAGTGTGGCAAGCTTGCCTGTGCTAATCTTTACTCATGGGCAAGAGCAAGGCGACCTGGTGCTAGATCGATGGTGCCTTGGAGGTATTGCTCATGGAGAGAGCAGCTGAGCGCCTGAGAAGGCTCAAGGCGTACTGGTGGCAGGACGAGGAAACCGTACGTGACGTGGCTGAGGTACTCGACGACTTCGGCAGCTTCGAGAGCATGGGCGACGTGGTGTCGTTCTTCATGCAGCCCTGGAAGTGGGAGCCTGAGATAGAGCGCATTACCCACGAAGTAGGCCGGGAGGGCGCAATCAAGCGCGTGTTCCAACTGTTGAGGAGATAGCTCTCTTCTGTGACGAGCCCTTGCTGACAAGCTAACTCCCCTCTTTTCCTCATTGGCCTGGAAAGACAGCCCCCGGAAACACAGCCGGTCCCCCTTGACAAATGCTCTGGTCTCTGGTACATATGTTCGATAGAACATATGTTTCATGGGAGGCTGTGATGCTTGTCGAACTGCATGTCAAGAACCTCGCTGTTGTCGAGGAGCTGCGCCTCGGGTTGGGGCCTGGCCTGACTATCATTAGTGGTGAGGAAGGGGCCGGAAAGTCGCTGCTGGTCGACGCCCTGTGCCTGCTGGGTGGGGGCAGGGCGAGTCCGTCGCTGATTCGGGACGGCACGGCGTCGTCTCTCGTCGAGGGGGTGTTCTGGACATCCCCGGACGACCACGCCGTGCAAGGGGCGCTCAGCGAGGCGGGCATTGAAGCGGAACTTGATGGAAGCCTGATCCTGACGCGCGAGCTGCGGGAGCAGGGCCGGAGCGTGGCAAGGGTCAATGGTCGAGTCGTCCCGGCATCCCTGTTGCAGAAGCTCGGGGACAGGCTGGTGAACGTGAGTGGCCAGATGGAGCAAGGACGGTTGCTGAGCCGAGAACGCCAGCTCGAGCTGGTGGATGGCTTCGCCGGATTGCACGGGTTGAGGGAACGCTTCGCCCGGAAGCTGGCGGAGTTGAAGGCGGCAGATCGTGAACTGAAGGATATGGTTGATGGGAGCAGCTCGCGGCGCCGCGAGCTGCTCGAGTACCAGGTCCACGAGATCGAGGCGGCGGAAGTGTCCCCCGGCGAGGATGATAGGCTGGAGCATGATAGACAGGTGCTGGAGAGGGCCACGTCTCTGCAGCAGGCGTCGCTCGAGGCATATGCGGCCATGTACGAAGACGATACGTCGGCTTCGAGCCTCCTGCATCGAGCGATCAAGTGCATACGGGGAGTCGTTGCGATCGACTCGAGTCTTGGACGACACCTCGAAGTGCTCGGCTTCGCAGTCGCCGAGGTCGAGGAGGCGGCCCGGGCGCTCAGGTGCTACGCTGAGGCCATCGAGTCGCGCTCGGACCAGCTCAGCGAGATGGAGCGCCGCCTCGACCAGCTCAGGCAGCTCAAGAACAAGTACGGGCCCACGCTGGATGGCGTAATCGACTTCGGGAATAGGGCAAGAGAGGAGTTGGAGACGCTGAGGTCCTACGACGACCGCAGGGGCGCGCTGGAGGCCGGGCGTGGCGTGCTGGAAGCGGAGGCCGCTGCGCTGGCCGAGGAGCTGTCGGGGGCCAGGCAGGAGGCCGCGAAAAGGCTCGTGCGTTCGGTCAGCCAGGAGCTTGCAGATGTCGGCCTGCCTATGGCCGTTTTCGATATCAGCCTCTCCCGGGAACAGCGCACCGGCGGACTGCCGACCTCGCTGGGCAGTTATGCCTACACTCAGGACGGCATAGACCGGGTCGAGTTCGTCGGTGCCACCAACCCGGGCGAGCCGATGAGGCCCCTGGCCGAGATCGCCTCTGGGGGCGAGACATGCCGCTTCATGCTCGCAGTCAAGAGCGCACTGCGCATGGCCGATCCGGTTCCCACGGTCGTCTTCGATGAGATCGACGCCGGGATGGGAGGGCGCAGCGCGGAGGTTGTGGGGAAGAAGCTCCAGGCGCTGTCGGACGGCAGGCAGGTGATATGCGTAACACACCTGCCGCAGGTCGCGTGCTTCGGGCAGAGCCACGTGCGGCTGGTCAAGGATGTCTCGTCTGGCCGGGCGAGCACTCGGGTCGAGTCCCTCGGGGAGACGACGCGGGTGGCCGAGCTTGCCGCGATGCTGGGTGGTGAGGAGCGATCGATGGTGGATAGCGCAGAGGAACTGCTGCGACGGGCTGGCAGAGCCCGTGAGGAGGCGCTGGCGGTCGGCGCGTGATTCGATATGCGTCAGCCTATGATGCCCTCGTCGCGGAGGGCGTCGATCTGAGCCTCGTCGTAGCCCAGCTCGACAAGTACCTCGTTCGTGTGCTGGCCGAAACGAGTAGACCAGTTCATCAGCTGGAAAGGCGAGTCCGACAGCTTGAGCATTGACGCCACCTGCTTCACGGAACCCAGCACAGGGTGGGGCATCTCCTGGATGAGCCCGCGCGCGAGCAGCTGCGGGTCTGTGACTACCTCGTCGAGCGAGTAGACCGGCGTAGTGCAGGTGTCCTTCTGAGTCAGTATCTCCACCCACTCATCGCGCGTCCTGGTCAGGAACGTCTTCCTGAAGTAGTCCACTATCTCCTCGCGCTTCTCTCCCTCGGCGAACTGGTGCTCCGCGTAGTCCGGGCGGCCCAGCAGTTGACATAAGTTAGCGTAGAACCAGGTCTCGAAGGCCCCGACAGCGATGTGCTTGCCGTCCTTGGTCTCGTACACGTTGTACCAGGCGCGGTGCCCCGTGAAATCGGTCTCGCCTCGCTGGTAGTCGATTCCGTGTACGAGATGGGGGTTCAGGTACATGTACATCATCGCCACGATCCCGTCAGTCATAGACACGTCGACGAACTGACCGTTCCCCGTCCTCTCCCTCGACATGAGGGCCGCCAGGATGCCTATTGCAGCCGCCATCCCGCCCGCGGCAAGGTCTCCGACGAGGGTGCCGGGGAGGGCGGGCGGCCCGCCCGCCAGGCCCGTCATTCCGAGCAGGCCGCCTATGGCTATGAAGTTGATGTCGTGGCCGACCCTGTCGCGGTAGGGGCCATCCTGCCCGTAGCTGGTGAGGGACACATACACTATCTCCGTGTTGAGTGCCTTGAGGGTCTCGTAGTCCACGCCGAGGCGCTGCACTACGCCGGGCCGGTAGCTCTCCATTACCACGTCGGCGGTCTTGGCCAGGTCGTGGAAGATGTCGCGCCCATCCTTGGATTTGAGATCGATGCCAATGGTCTTGCAGTTCCTGATTCCGGGGAACTCGGGAGAATCGGGGAGGGCGTACATGGCCAGGCTGCCCCTGGCCATAGGGTCCGGCTCGTGTACCTTGATGACCTCGGCCCCGAGGTCACCCAGGATCGTTGCGCAGAAGGGCCCGGGCCCCACCCAGGCCATGTCCAGGACTCGTATTCCCTGCAGCGCCGGGGGCATGAATCACCTCTGCTTCCTGGCTTCGGATCTGCCTCGGGCGTGACCGGCTACGCTATTGCGTCGATCCCCAGTATGTCTCTGCCGACGATCAGTTCCTGCATCTGCGTTGAGCCGTCGGGTATAGTGAAGCAGCGTGCATCCCGGAAGTAGCGCTCCACGGGGTATTCGTCGGACAGCCCCATGGCCCCGTGTATCTGGATGGCCTTCGATGTCGTCCTGATCGCCGCTTCGGTAGCGTAGGCCTTGGCCATCGAGGACTGCCAGCGTGACTTCTGCTCCCTGTCGAGGAGGTCGAGGGCCCGATAGGACAGGAGTCGGCCGGCTTCCGTCTCGGTTACCATGTCGACAAGCATCTTCTGGACAAGCTGAAAGCTGCCTATCGGTTTCCCGAACTGCGTGCGGTCCTGGGCGTACTTGACCGATGCGTCGATGGACGCCTGGGCGATTCCCGTGCACATTGCGCCGACCATGGCTCGGGACACGTCGAAGAATCGCATAGTCCTCTTGAAGCCGGAGCCGGGGTCGAGAGCGGCCTCTTTCGGGACCCGACAGTCGTCGAAGGACAGCTCTGCGGTGGGGAAGGCACGAAGGCCGAGCTTGTGCAGCTCCCTCGCGGAGAACGGTGATACGTCTCTCTCGATGAGCAGGAACGACATGCCGAGGGCTCCCAGCTCCTTGTCGGTCGTGGCGAGGACGAAGGCCGCGTCAGCTATACTGGCGTTCGAGATCCACGTCTTGGTTCCGTTCAGAACGTAGCCGTCGCTGTCGGGCTTGGCGATTGTCTGAATTGCCGCGACATCCGAGCCGACGTTGGGCTCGGTGATTGCGATGCAGCCGATGTAGTCGGCCGAGACAGCCTTGGGTAGCAGCCTCTCCTTCTGCTCCGGCGTGGCAGCCTCGCTCAGCAGCCACCAGAAGCCCGCGGCGATGAACAGCGTTCCTGTAAGACCGGCCCACGCTCTGCCCAGCTCCTCCACAAGAATGCCGTTCGTCTTGTGGTCGAGCCCGGAGCCGCCGTACTCGTCGGGCAGGAATCCAGTCAGGTAGCCGAACGGCATCAGCTTCCGTGTCAACGAGACGAAGGTCTCTCTGTCCAGCGGCCCTTTCTTCTCCTGCTCGTCGACCAGCGGGACTATCTCTTTCTCCAGGAAGTTGCGGACACTTGTCTTGAGCATCTGCTGCTCTTCGGTGAACTCGAAGTCCATGTCCTTCTCCTGTCTTGCGCCCAGGTTATGCGGCTGTCATTGCAGACCTGCGATGCAGATGCTGACGACATTCAGCGGGGGGATGCCGCCCATGTTGTGGGTCAGCCCCAGCTTGGGGTCCTTGATCTGGCGGGGTCCTGCCTTCCCTTGAAGCTGCTTGTACATCTCGTACATCATGCGCAGCCCCGAGGCGCCGATGGGGTGGCCGAAGCACTTGAGACCACCGTCGGGCTGGCACGGTATCTTGCCGTCCAGATCGTAGAAACCGGCCTCTATGTCCTCCTTCGCCTTGCCCCTCGGCGAGATCCCCAGGTCCTCGTATATCGTGAGCTCGGTGATGGAGAAGCAGTCGTGCACCTCCATCATGCTCAACTCCTCCCTGGGGTTCTTGATTCCGGCCTCGCCATAGGCGCGTTTCGCGTTCCTCACGGTCGACTCAACGTGGGCGTAGTCCCAATCGGTGCACATCATCTCCTCGCCGGAGCTTGCGGCGATCTGAAGGGCCTTGACGTACACCGGGTCGGGCCGGAATTTCTTTGCCAGCTCGGCGCGGGTCACTATCGCCGCCGCCGCCCCGTCGCTGACCCCGCAGCAGTCGAACAGCCCCAGGGGCCACGCGACGATGGGGGCATTGACCACCTCATCTATCGTAACCTCGCGGCGCAGGTGAGCCTTCGGATTCATAGCGCCGTTGTGATGGCTCTTCACCGTTATGTGGGCGAGCACACGTTTCCCCTCCTGCGGGCTGAGGCCGTATTGTGCGAAGTAACGGGTGCCCATCATGGCGAACATCCCGGGCGGTGTGTAGTTCGGGAAAGCGAACCTCAGCGAGGTGCCGACCTGGGTGTCTGTCTGTGGGAGCCCGCCGTATCCCGTGTCCTTGAGCTTCTCCACGCCGAGCGCGAGACATACGTCGTAGGCACCGGACGCCACGGCATAGCAGGCACCCCTCAGAGCCTCGGAACCGGTGGCACAGAAATTCTCCACCCTCGTCGCCGGAATGAAAGGCAACTTCAGAGTCACGGCCAGTGGGATGGCCGATTTTCCTACGCACACCTCCTCGTAGCACGTGCCGGACCAGGCAGCGTCCAGGTCCTTCTTCTCGATACCCGCATCCTCCATGGCCTCGGTGTACGCTTCGACCATGAGGTTCTGCGCGCTCTTGTCCCAGCGCTCCCCGAACCTGGTGCATCCCATGCCGATGATGGCGACCTTGTCCTTTATTCCATCTGCCATGTTTCCTCCATATTGAGCCGGCTGCTAGGCCCGAACCGGCGTAGCTTTCCAGAAGTAGACGTGGACGCCCCGTTGAGCGTCGTGGTACTTTCTGCGGAGGCTCATCTCGACGGGCATGCCGACCTCGAGCGACTCGAGCTCGCAATCCGTAACGTCGAACAGCCACCTGCCGCCCCCCTCGAAGTCCACCGTCCCGTAGACAGCCGGCGGGCTGGGGCTGAAGGCCAGGACATCCCCTGTGTACGTGAACAGATGTGCCTTCTTGTCGGAGAAGCGGTAGACCTCCATCTTACCAATGGCCCCGCACTTCGGGTTGGCGCATATCTCCTGCGGCGGGAACTGCGGGGTCCCACAGGCTCCGCACTTGCATCCGCAAAGGCCGAGGATCATCCTCCGATCTCGCCAGAGTATCGACATCTGGGTCGCGGCGACCTCCTCACCACGGCCGCCCGTGTCTATGTCGAGCACCTCGCGGAAAGTCGCGTACTTCTCATAGCTGGCCAGGTCCTTCTTCGAGGCCAGATGACCCTTGATGCCGAGCCGCTGCCTCTTCTTCTCGATCTCGGGCGTTACCTGAAGAAGCAGGGCGTCGCTGCCGTTGCCGTGGCTGGCAACAATGATTCTGTCCCCGGGCTTGGCGTCCTCGAGGGCGGCCACCAGTACCTGTAGAGGGTAGGCGGTGCCGGTGTGGCCTATCGCTCCGAACATGTGGTCCTGAATCTGGGTAGGCTCGAAGCCCAGCTTCTTACCTATGTCGGCATGGGCCCTGACGTACTGGCACGGGTAGGCCACCTTGGCAATGTCCTTGGGCTGGAGGTTGCACTTGCTCATCAGGCCTGAGACGGCTTCGGCGATGAACCTGCTGTAGCCCTCGTCTCTGATCCACCTGTCTTCCCAGTAGCGATTGTACGTGTCCGTGTCGGCTCGCCAGGTGTCCGCGAAATCGTAGGAGACCGAATGCGTGCCCTCGACGCTGGCGATCACCCCCTCTTTGCCCACGAGCAGGGCGGCGGCCCCGTCCCCGAACATCTCTTCGTAGTAGCCGCCGGGCTTCCCGAGCCGGCAGTCGGCGGCGCATACCAACACGCTCTCGGCTGAGCCGGATGTGACAGCATCGTAGGCCGAGACCAGGGCTCCCGTGCCGGCCTTGACCGAGGTCGTGAAGTCGCTCGTCCTGATGTTCGGTGGGAGGTCGAGGGCGGTGGTGATCATTGTCGCGTTCTGGCGCTCTTTGTACGGGGTCGTCGTGGTGCCGAAGAAGAGTCCGTTCACCTTGTCGCGGTCGATGCCCGTGAGGCAATCGGCTGCGGCCGCGACGGCCATCGTCAGACTGTCCTCGTCCCAGTTGGCGACCGCCTTCTCGCCTGGCAACAGGGATGCCGGGTTGAGCCAGCCGAGAGCAGAGTAGATCGCCATGCGGTTGATGCGGTAGAGGGGCACGTAGGCCCCGTAGGACGTTATGCCGACCATACTGTAGCCTCCTCGCTGCTTGCTTGGAACAGCAACGCTGTTCTTCTAGTATCTCAGGGACTTGCCGTACTGCTCTTTGAGCACGCGCTTGAGCACCTTGCCCGCTGCGTTCCGGGGGAGCGTGTCCATGAAGTCAACGGATTTGGGTTTCTTGTAGCTGCCCAGATGGTCCTTGCAGTACTCGGCGACCTCCTCTTCCGTCATCGTCTCGCCCGGCTTGCATACAACGCATGCCTTCACTGCCTCGCCCCATTCCTCATCGTACACGCCGATAACCGCGCACTCCAGGACCTTGGGGTGGCCGTACAGCACGTCCTCTATCTCTGCAGGATAGATGTTCTCTCCACCGCTTATTATCATGTCCTTCTTGCGGTCGACGATATAGATGTATCCCTCTTCGTCCATGCGCACCATATCCGTGGAGTGGAACCAGCCGCCTCTCATAGCCTCGGCGGTCGCTTCGGGGTTCTTGTAGTACTCCAACATCACGTTCGGTCCCTGATAGATTGCCTCGCCGACCTCGCCCAGCGGGACGTCGTTGTCGTTGTCGTCCACTACCCTGACTTCCACGAACGAAAGAGGCTTGCCGACCGACGTCTCCCGACCCTCCGATTCCGAATGCCGCAGACCGCAGACCACCGGGCTCATCTCAGTCTGCCCGAATACATCGAATATCCTGACGTTGGGAAAGTGCTGCACGATCTGCTTTCGGGTCGCGGTCGGAAGGATGGCAGCTCCCGAGACCCAGACTCGCAGGGAGCTTGTATCGTACTTGTCGAGGTCGGGCAGCTGAAGGAGGAAGGTGGCCATGGCCGGTATGAGGAGGATGGCGCTGACCCTCTCTTTCTCGATGATCTGCATGATGTCGGTGGGGTTGAAGACCTCGGTTGACAGAATCACCGTCGCGCCTCCGAAGAAGGCGAGCTGCGCTATGCCGAATCCGGCAAGGTGGAATACCGGCGGCGGCACGAAGCACCTGTACTGTGTTAGATCGCCGACGCCCGGCTCTGATGTGGCGAACATGCTCACCAGCATCCACATCGTGACTTCGTTCTTGTGCGTCAGCACCGCCCCCTTGGGACGTCCGGTGGTACCCGCCGTGTACATGATGAACAGCGGGTCGTCGTCGTTCACCAGGACAAGCGGTTCGTCGTCGGGGTACTTGGGTATCCATGACTCGTAGTGCAGCATCCCCTCGATGGGCTCGCGGCTGATGGATATGTAGTCCTTGATGTTCTTGAAGTCCTTACGCATGGGCTCGACCATCGGCAGCAGCGGCTCGTGGACTACGAAGGCCTGCGCGTCGGAGTGGTTAACGATGTAGACCAGCTCCTCGCCATGCAGGCGGAAGTTCAGCGGCACCGTCACCCCGCCTATCTTTCCCAGCGCGAAGTAGATCTCGAGGAACTGGTTGCAGTTGAAGGACATCACTGCGACCTTCGATCCCTTCTTGATGCCCAGGTCGAGGAAGGCGTGCGCAAGGCGGTTGATGCGAGCGTTGAATTCCTTGTACGTAAGGCGCACGTCGCCGTAAATGAGGGCCTCCTTGTCGGGGAACTTGCGGGCGTTGCGGGCGGCCACCTCCCCCAGGAGAAGACCCCTGCCCAATGCTGCCTCGATCGCTTGCCTGTCTTCCATCATCGGCCTCCTGCCCCAGATTGGCTGCTACCGGAAAACGACCTGTCGGCCCGTAGACATGCCACTCCTATTCGCGTGTCCCTTGTCACGCGCCGATGGACCGGCCTGCGCGGCGTGGATTGTGGAAGCGCGTGGATATCATGGAGGTACGCAAAGGAGGTGAAGTACTTTCTAGCATACCGTGGGGGGTATGTCAAGCTTGGTGCACGTCCGTCGGATGCGCGATGCAGGCTATATGCGGGAGCCGATGGGGAGAGGGGCGATCCTACGTTCGGACGCCTGCGATTCGCCGTCTCGCCACGAAGAGGCCTATGACGGCGACTAGCAGGAGCAGCGCTGTTGCGGCTACTTTGCACCCGAGGCACATATCCTGGGCTGCGGTACTGACGCCGACAGCGGGCAGGAGTGCGGCCCGCACCGCAGGCTTCAGGGCAGGGTGCCCGTCGATAAAGTCGGCGATGCGAGGGCTGATGGCATAGTATGCCGAAACGAGTGACCGGCCGACCGGATCGCCCGCCATGTGCGCATCGCGATAACCGCGAAGGGTGTCCACATGCGCATCGAGATACGAGCCGTAGGCTGCCGAGGCGATGAAGCACCCCCCACTGGATGGGGCGATGGCCGAGGCCACATTGGAGTAATCTGAGAACGTCTCCTGCGGCCCTAGCGGCCCCTGCATGTAGTTCCACGCTTTCACTTGGTACCAGCACTGCTTACCTGCCACCACATCGGTGTCGGAGTACGTGGTGACATTGGCGCCAACTGCGTCAATCTCGTAGAAGTAACCCAGTGACCTGTTCTTGCGCCAGATCTTGAACCCGAGTTCATTGTCCGAGTTGTCCTGCCAGCTCAGGTTTATCTGCGGACCCGAGACCCCTGTGGCGGTGAGGCCGCTGGGGGCTTCAGGAGGCGAGTCGGAGATTATGATAGCAACGGCTATCCCGGTGCCGTCGGACCACTCGGAGACTACGCTGGTATGGATGGAGCACCGGGCCTGTGCTCTGACTATGTAGTTGCCCTCGCCGCTCCAGGAATGAGAGGCGCTGGGCGAGGGCGACCAGGTCGAGTAGCTGCCATCATCCCAGTCGAATCTGTACTGCACGGCGTGTCCGAGATTGGAGGAGGCGCCGCCGGTGGTGAACGTTACTATCTGTCCTGGCGACGCTGTACTCGGGCCGGAAGGCGTATCCGGAGTGGTAATCGTCTCGGGGGGGAGATCGCGCTCCGCGAAGCCGATCCTCTCGGGATTGCTGTCAGGATCGTTGAGTGTGGCAAGTCCCTCGGGGTCTGTCTGCGCTATACCGTCGTCTATCATCGCCTGCCTGATGGCGTAGACGTCGTTCTCGTCGATGAAGGTGTCCCCGTTGAAGTCCCTGGTGCCTGCCGAGGCGATGTACAGGGCTGCGAGGCCTGCCGCGTGGGCAGACGCCATGCTCGTGCCGTTTCGTACTCCGTATGTCCCGTTGAGTTCGGTGGAGAGTATACCTGTACCCGGCATCAGCAGGTCGATAGCGGCCCCCGGCGACGTGACCGGATTCCCGGTCACCACGCTCGTGCTGTAGTTGCTCAGGGTCGCGAAGGAATCATCAGGCCCGTTGCCCGTTGACCCGCCCAGGCCTCCAGGCTGGCCATCGGAGTCGGCCAACGCCGAGATAGCAGCTACTTCAGGGTAGGCTGCAGGAAGGAAGTCATCCCCGGTGCCGAAGATACCATCGGAACCGTAGACATTCTGGTAATTGTTGCCGGCGGCCGCCGTGAACAGAACGCCGGCTGCAACGCCGTTCTGGATCGCCTGTCTCAGGGCGGCCGAGGTGCCCTGGCCCTGCAGGCTGAGGTTGGCGATCTCGATGGTGTCGGCATGCGCGGTCACCCAATCGACACCTGCAATCACGTCGGCCAGGTTGCCGTCGCCGCTGGAATCCAGTACCTTCACGGCCCACAGCCGGGCACCGGGCGCGACCCCGACAACGCCGATGCTGTTGTCGATTGCGCCGGCTGTCCCCGCGACGTGCGTACCGTGGCCGTGGTCGTCGTCGTATTGGTCGTCTTCGTACGTCTGCGACCCGCTGGTGTAGTAGCGGATCCCGCCGACCACGTTGAGATCGGGATGGTCGATGTCTATGCCCGTGTCGATGATCGCGATGTCTATATCAACGCGCTCGTCTACGCCGTCGATATCGGCGGTGACATTCCACTCTGTGTCTATGCGATCGACGCCGGTGGGAAGCGTCTGGTCGGCGGCCTGGACCCTGATGTCGGGCTCGATCAGCCGTACTCGGGGGTTTCGCCGGAGGGACTCCAGTTCGTCCTCCGAGATGGCGGCGGCGAACCCCTTGACGGCGTGTCTGTACACGTGTGTGACTTCGATGTCGAGGTTGTCCGCCACGTCCGCGACGGCGACCGCCGCATCAGGCCCATCGTCAAAGATGACGATGTAGCGGGTGGGGGGGTCTCCTCGCTGGGCCTCACCTTGGGCAAAGGCGGGAACAGCCACGGAGCCAGCCACCAGCAGGGCCAATGCGAGGTAGAAGACGATGGACGCAAGCCTGTTAGCGATTGTGCACACCTCGACTGTTGGAGTCACATGGGGATTCTGGCAGGCCGGGCGCAGGTTTGTGTTTGAGAATGTTAAGGAGAAGGCTCGAATCTGTCAAGGGAGGCAAGTTAATCAATCTTACATGTTTTGAATGTGGCGGCTTGGGCCATTCGTCACGGTACTATTTTCCCCCCTTCATCGACCTGAAAGGGCCATTGTTGGTGTGACGATAGTTATGGTACTGTTCGACTGGGCCAGTCTATCCGTCGAACGGTCGCGTTGGAGACGGTTCGTACGAGGACTGGCTGGCGCTGTTGCGCTCGGGATCGATGAGGACGGTGGGGTCGGCTTCGGGCCGTGGCCCCGCAGATCCTGGAGCTGGCTCGTATGACACAAGATAGCTTCAGTGAAGCATTGCTGGAGGGCCGGCAGCTTCTCCAGGAGGAGAAGCACGAGGAGGCCCTCCATGCCTTCAACAAGGCTATCGAGGTATATGCTGACAACCCCGGCAACGCCATCGCATGGCGTGGCAAGGGCGCAGCGCTCCTGCGCCTGGACCGGTACGCTGAGGCTCTACAGGCTCTGAGCGAGGCAACCGGTCTGAATCCCAACGACGCGGCCGCCTGGCACGGCACCGGAGTTGCCCTGGAGCAGCTGGAGCGGCACGACGAAGCCCTCGAGGCCTTCGAGAAATCGATCACCCTCAACCCCACCAGCGTCGCAACCTGGAGCAAGAAGGGTTCGACCCTGATGGCGCTCAACAGGCATCAGGAGGCGCTGCAAGCCTTCGACAGGGCGATCAAGTCCGATCCCGAGAACGCATCGGCGTGGCGGAGCAAGGCATCCGCTCTGCATCAGCTGAACAGGGCTGAGGATGCCCTCCGGGCCTACGAGAGGGCCATTGAGCTGAGTGCAGAGAGCGCTCCCTCCTGGCGAGGCAAGGGTGCGGTGCTGCTGAACAAGGGCAGATACCAGGAGGCGCTGGATCATTTCGGCAAGTCTATCGAGCTGGACCCACAGGACGCCGAGTCGTGGAGGAGCGGCAGCATCTCGCTCGCGGCGCTGGGTCGGCTGGATGAGGCGGTCGCGGCTGCGGACAAGGCTATCCACCTGCGACCACACGACGCGGGCACGTGGCGACAGAAGGGCATCGTGCTGATGCAACTGAAGAAGTACAGCGAGGCGTTGCCTGCGCTCGAGAAGTCGCTGCAGATCGACCAGGGCCATGCGGAAGCGTGGCGCATGAAGGGAGAGGCCCTCGTTGCACTGGGCAAATACGGTGAAGCGTTGCCTGCACTCAGCCAGGCCGCCGACCTGGACCAGGGCGACTCGGAGACCTGGAGGAGCATGGGTCACGCGCTGGCGGGCCTGGGGAGCTTCGATCAGGCCCTGCAGGCGCTTGACAGGGCGGCGGAATTGAACCCCGGGGATTCGGAAGCCAAGGCGACCAAGGGCTCGGTCCTGCTGCACCTGGGCCAGCCCAAGGATGCCCTCCAGGCCTTGAACAAGGCTATCTCCCTCGATCCGGATGACGCCGGCGCGTGGTGCGACAAGGGCATGGCGCTCACCCACCTCGGGAAGTACAAGGAGGCGCTGCAGGCCCTCGACCGGGCGCAGCAGCTCGATCCCGAGGAGGCGCTCTCGTGGCACGCGAAGGGGATAGCGTTATCAGCGCTGGCAAGATACGAGGAGGCGCTGGAGGCGTTCGAGAGGGGCCTTCAGTTGGACCCGAACGATTGGGAGATGTGGGTCAACAGGGCGGTGGCACTGTCGGCCAGCGGTAGACATGAGGACTCTGTGAAGGCCTACGAGGAGGCAGTCGAGCTTAACCCGCTTGGCGTTTCAGTATGGGCGGGCAAGGCTGAAGCATTGATATCGATGGGCAGGCACAGCGAGGCGTTGCGGGCATTGGGCCGGGCATTGGACCTGGGTGGAGACGACGCGGCGCTGTTGGCCCAGAAGGGTGAGGTGCTCATTACGCTCGGCGATGACCAAGGAGCTGCGCAGGCGTTTGAGCTTGCCCTCGAGATGGACCCGGAGAATGGCGTGGCCTGGCGACAGAAGGGCCATGTCCTCTTGAGGCTGGGACGGTACGAGGAGGCTGTCACAGCATTTGACAGGGGACTCGATCTCGGCGGCGACAACGACGCACGCACGTGGGCCGGCAGAGGACGTGCGTTGGCCAATATCGAGAGGAATGCAGAGGCGCTGGCAAGCCTGGACAAGGCATTGGGCCTCAATTCTCAGGACGGAGCTGTCTGGTACGAGAAGGGGTTGGTGCTCCTGCAGCTCAACCGGCTCAAGGATGCGCTGTATGCCCTGGACAGGGCCATCGACCTCTGTCCCGATCTGGCGGCTGCATGGCGGGCCAAGGGCCTGACGCTATTCGATACGGGATGTGCGCATGAAGCAGCCCAGACCCTGAAGCGGGCCACCGAGCTCGACCTGGACCAGCCGGACGCCTGGAACGGCCTGGGACGTTCGTTGGCGGAGCTGGGTAGGGATGCCGAGGCCCTGCAGGCCTTCGACAAGTCGGTCTCGCTGAACCCTGGTTGTGGCGACACATGGCTGCAGAGGGGCAGGGCATTGTCCCTGACGGGCAGCCCGGAAGAGGCCCTCAAGGCATTCGAAAATGCCATCGATCTGGATGAGGACAACATCGACGCATGGAAGCTCAAGGGGCTCACACTTCTCAGCCTGGGGAGGCTGGACGAAGCATTGGAGAGCCTCGAAAGGGCCAGCGACCTCAATCCGCAGGACGTCGAGGTTTGGTCTGGCAGGGGAGAGTCTCTCTCCGGGCTCGGCAGGGAGACAGAAGCGTTGGAAGCGTTCGATGAGGCGCTTGCCATCGATTCCGACAGCGCGGAGGCCCTTCTCGGCAAGGGCTGCGTGATGACCGACATCGGCAGCTACCAGGAGGCGCTGTCTCTGCTGAGCGTTTCGCTGTTGGCTGCGGCGTCAAGCGCAAGAGCGTGGAGATGCAGGGGATTGGCCCTGCTGAGGAGCGGCAGCCTGGCCGAGGCGGTACAGGCGGCGGATAGAGCCGTGGAAATCGAGGATGAGGACTGTTCCGCCTGGTGCATAAAGGCGGAGGCTTTACTCGGGTTGGGAAGGCCGGAGGAAGCGCTTGAGGCCTCGGAGGTTGCGACCGGCCTGGATCAGGGCGAAGCGGAGCCATGGTTGTGGAAAGGATCGGCACTCGCCGCGCTGGGCAGGTGGGAGGGGGCACTGGAGGCGTTCAGTACAGCGGTAGAAGCCGATCAGACCAATCCGGCGATATGGTTGTTGAAGGGTGAGGCACTTATCTCGTTGGGCAGGTGGAGCGAAGCTGAGCATGACTTCGCAATGGCGATTCGTCTAAGGGCGGATGACCCGGCTTCGTGGGTGGGGAAAGCGACAGCTCTCAGGGGATTGGATCGGTTTGAAGAGGCACTGAAAGCTGCGGACAGGGCGATTGAGATCGATTCTGACAACGCGACGGCTTGGAGCCGGAAAGGCGAGGTACTCTTGCGCCTTGGGGAGTATGACAAGGCGCTCTATGCGCTGGAGAGTGCGACCAACCTGGATCCCCTTGATGTGGGGGCGTGGTGCGGGCGAGGTGAGGCCCTTGCGGAGTTGAAGCGCTACGGGGAGGCGCTGTCTCTGCTGAGCGTTTCGCTGTTGGCTGCGGCGTCAAGCGCGAGAGCGTGGAGATGCAGGGGACTGGCGCTGCTGAGGAACGGCAGCCTGGCCGAGGCGGTACAGGCGGCGGATAGGGCCGTGGGAATCGAGGGTGATGACTGTTCCGCCTGGTGCATAAAGGCGGAGGCTTTGCTCGGGTTGGGAAGGCCGGAGGAAGCGCTCGAGGCCTCGGAGGTTGCGACCGGCCTGGACCAGGGCGAAGCGGAGCCATGGTTGTGCAAGGGGTCAGCCCTTGCCGCGCTGGGCAGGTGGGAGGAGGCACTGGAGGCGTTCAGTACGGCCGTGGAGGCTGATCGTGCTGATCCGGCGATATGGTCATTGAAGGGCGAGTCACTTATCTCGTTGGGCAGGTGGAGCGAAGCTGAGCATGACTTCGGAATGGCGATTCGTCTAAGGCCGGATGACCCGGCTTCGTGGGTGGGGAAAGCGACAGCTCTCAGGGGATTGGAGAGGTTCGAAGAGGCGCTGCAAGCCGCAGACAAGGCGATTGAGATCGATTCTGACAACGCGACGGCTTGGAGCCGAAAAGGCGAGGTACTCTTGCGCCTTGGGGAGTACGACAAGGCGCTCTGCGCGCTGGAGAGTGCGACCAACCTGGACCCCCTTGATGTAGGAGCGTGGTGCGGGCGAGGCGAGGCCCTTGCGGAGCTGAAGCGCTACAGAGAGGCGCTGGAGGCGTTCGACGAAGCCGTGGCACTTAACCCACAGGGCGCGATCTTGTGGGGAAGGATGGGGCACGTCTTGCTGGCGATGGGTGAGCACGAACGAGCGCTGCTGGCACTGAGACAGGCCACAACCCTGGATCGATCCAATTCGACAGACTGGGTGAACATGGCTGCTGCCCTCGGTGGGCTGGGGAGACACCTGGACGCGATTGAGGCCCTTGACAGAGCGCTCGATGCCGACCCGGACAACCTGTGGCCGATGCTGAGCAAGGCGGTTGCGTTGATGTGCCTGGGTCGGACAGAGGATGCGCTACGGTGCTTCGAGAAAGCGCTGGCGATGGATACGGCGAACGCAAGGGCGTGGCAGGGCAAGGGGCTTGCCTTGTCACTGCTGGGCAGGCACCAGCAGGCTCTGCAAGCCCTGGATAAGGCTATCGCGATTGATCCTGCCGACGTGGATTCCCGGCGCAATCGGGGCGTCGTCTTCGGATTGCTAGGCAGGCATCGACAGGCGCTACAGGACCTCGACGAAGCGACTCAGCTCAGGGCGGACGATGGGCTTGCGTGGTCTGCAAGGGGGATCATCCTCCTGGAGGCAGAGCGGCATGAGGAGGCACTGGAAGCGCTGGAGAGGGCGGTGCAATTGTGCCCGGACCAGGCGTCGGGCTGGCGCGACACGGGCTATGCACTCGCCTGTCTCGGCAGGCGCAGGGAGAGTCTGCAGGCTTTCGATAGGGCGACGAACCTTAGCCCGGCGGACGTCTCTGCCGGAATCGCCAAGGCATTCGTGCTACTGCAGGTGAACCAGCCCCAGGAAGCGCTTCAGTCCATTGCTACGGCCCTCCATATGAGGCCGGACAGCGCAGCAGCGCTGTACTGCAAGGGAGTCGCGCTGCTGAGACTGGGCAAGTACGAGGATGCAGTCAGCTGTATCAATAGAGCAATTGAGCTGCGCCCGGACGAAGGTTCGCTCTTCAGGAGCAAGGGGCTCTGCGAGCTGCACCTTGGTAGATACGAGGAGGCCCTGACGAGCTTCAACAGGGCCGCTGAATTGGATCCCATGGATGGCTCGTCATGCGAGGGCAAGGCCCAGTCCGCATACTATGTCAGTTTCATCTGCGAGGACGCCGAGCGCATGGTGGAGGAGGCGTTCCGCGCGAGTGCCGCCGAGCGCGTTCTCGCCGAGATCATGAGTGTTCGAATGCCGTGGGGGACGCCGCTGAAGCCGTCCGGCGCAGGAAGCACCGGTGACGAGCCCTACTACATGGCCATCATACGGGAAGCAGAGTCAGCGATCGAGAGAGCACTGTCGATCGATCCGTCGAACCCATCCTACTTGAACACCAAGGGTGCGATCCTGCTCAGGTCGGGTCGTTGTGAGGAGGCCGCCCGTGTCTTCGAGGATGCATTCCGAAAACGCAACGAGCACCGTTTCATATACAACAGGGCGGCTGCCCTGGCGAACCTGGCTCTGCGCAAGGAAGCTGAGACCGAGGAGGCGCTGTCAAAGGCGCTCGAAGTGGCGCGTGCCGCTGGTGGGGAGTCGAGCGGGGATGGCAGCGATCTCTACTCGAGGCACCTCGAGGCTCTGCGGAGACGGAGGGGGACTGCTTCGTCATGCCCGAGCCCGGCCGCCGATGTCCGGGCCGGCGGGCCTCTCACCAGGCTGGCTAGGATGGCAGGGCTGAGGCCTGGTGGGGCTGACAGGCCCCCACGCGGTCAGGAGGCTTCTGCGGGCAGCGAGGCCATGCAGTCGATCCTGCTGCCACCCGAGTGGGCGATTGAGTTCCCGAAACAGGACCTGCAACCGAGGCTTGATCCCCCGAGGGGTCCCTCAATTGAAGAATACGTAGTCTGCGACTAAGAGCAGCAAGAAGGGCCTCCTTTGGAGGCCCTTTCTCTTCGTCTTGTGATCAACCGCCGCAGGGTGCTACCAGCAGCAAGTGCCGCCCAACCGGGCGGCACAGCAATACTGGCCTTGTCTGGGTAGACTAGTGATTGCTCTGTCGACCTAGCCCTTGATGTTCAGAGTCTGCGTGATCGCCTGGATGAGCTCCTGCTTGTCCTTCTTGAGCTCGGAGATCAGCTTCTCGGCCTCGAAGGCCCTCTCTTTCCAGGAGTTCCTGTCCTGAACCAGAGACTCGCACTGGCTCAGAAGGTACTGGACGTCGTCGGCTGCATCATCTTGCGATGAAACCACAGGCTCCGTCGAGATGGCCTTGGGCTTCTTGATCGCGGTGGACTTCGACTGGGTCTTCTCGACTGTCATCTCCTGGTCCTCCATCATGCTGTTCCTCCGGTGGCCTGATTTCCGTTGCATCTTAATTGATTGCCTGTATCGAGGGTATCCCTCAAAAGTACCACGCAGCATCCCAATAAAGTCCCAATCCTCGAAGATCAGCATCCTGGGAATAGTGAAGCGCTGCCCAGTCGGGCAGCGCTGCTACGCTAATTCGTGTCTGTTGGTCTCTCGAGAAAGGGCGCTGCGCCCGGCTAGCTGCGATTGAGGACGCTAGCGATCGCGCGAATGAGCTCCTGCTTGTCTCTCTTGAGCTCTGCGATTATCTTCTCAGCCTCGAAAGAGCGCTCCTTCCAGGAGTCCCTGTCGTTGACGAGAGCTTCGCACTGGCTGAGCAGGTAGACAACATCGTCAGTGGAGTCCATGACCGAGTCGTTGTGCTGGGTCCGTGGAGTCGCCTCTGCGGATGCGTCGGTCGCTAGCCTCTTCAGCTGGGAGGTCTCCGTAGTCATATCCTGTTTCTCCATCACGCTGTACCTCCGTGCCTTAGTTCCAATGAAATCCTAATCGATCGCCGCCGGGAACACCATCCCTCAAAAGTCCCAAATGATCGTCCCAATAAAGTCCTGCGATGCCCACCGGGCTTGACACCGGACGCAAGTGCACGAAGGCGAGCGGTGTCAGACCAGATCGACTCTCAGGAAGCCGTCCCTTATCTGTGCTTTCTCATACACCAGGTGGGCTGTCGCTACGTCCTCGATCGCCAGTCCGGTTGAGTCGAATACCGTGATCATATCCTGGTGTTCTCTCGCTGGCTTGCTGCTCGAAACGATTTCACCCAGAGTGGCCCAGATGTTCTCACATTTGAACAGGCCGTCTCTGATCGACACGTTGATCTCGCCGCTGTGACATGCCTGCGTTACGTCGTCGACGACCACACGTGACCGAGACAGGATAGCGGGATCGAGTTCTTGCTTGCCTGGTGCGTCCGCGCCAACGGCGTTGATGTGCGTGCCTGGGTTCACCCAGGAGTCCCTGATGATGGGCTTCCTGGAGGGCGTGAGGGTGCACAGAATGTCTGACCCGGCCACTTCTCTTGGTGACGCCGCGAGTATGGTCAAGTCTGGGTATTCGTGCATTAGGGCCTCGATGGCCTCGGGGCACGCATCGTTCACCTTGATCAGCTTCAAGTCGAACAGCTGCCGGTGCGACTCGATGTGCATACGCGCCTGGCAGCCAGCCCCGACCAGCCCGAGGACGCGGGAATCGGCGCGCGCCATGTGCTTGGACGCAACGGCCGAGGTCGCGGCGGTGCGGTAGGCTGTTATCTCGGTAGCGTCCATGATGGCGAGAGGGTATCCGGTTGCGGGATCGCTGTAGACGAAGACGCCCATGACTGTTGGGAGTCCCCTCTCATGGTTCCGTGGGTGTACGTTCACCCATTTGACCCCTGCCCCGCCGGGCACCGCGCCGGGCATTGCCCTGAAGTCGCCGTTGTCCACATTCAGGTAGGTCTTCGGCTTCATCAGAGCGTTCCCCGATGCGTGGTCACGAAAGCCCTGCTCCACGACGCTTATGACGTCGCGCATCTCGACGAGTCTGGACACGTCCTGCCTGGTAAGTATGAGAGTGCTCATATGGGTCTGGATTTGCCGAATAGTGATTACTTATGAAACGGCCTCCCGGCGGTTGAGTAGTGGGGGAGACCGCAACTGCTCAAACACTAGCATGCGTGTTGCCGGTGGCACAATGGCCCATTCCGGTGGATGCTGGCGGGTAAATCGTACCAGCGGTGATGCGGAGTGGAGACATCCGTGATCGAATTGCCTCTTGTGGGGCTGCAGTGAAGATAGACTGGACAGGCCTTGGCGACCGCTGCTGAGCGAGTCCTATGGCACGTCCGGCATGGTTGCCACCGTGTTCGGGTGTGCGAGGCGTGGCAAGGAGCAATGGCTCGGCTGCTGGCCCAGGAAGCGGTCTCGGCGGACCTGCTCGCTCTACACGGCTACAGATAGCCCAGAATCATCAGCTCGATTGTCGTCACATCTCCCATGTTGATATCCCCGTCCCCATTGGCATCCGCGCCGCAGGTGGAGTCCTCGTAGCCCAGGATTATCAACTCGGTGTGTGTAACGTCCTGCATGTTGACGTCGCCGTCGCCGTTGGCATCCCCTAGCGCTATCGTGGTGAAGGTCAAATCGTCACCGTGGGCGGTATCGGTGCCTACGGCCTTGGCTCGGAAGTGGTAGATCGTGCCCGGCTCCAGGGTTCCGTCACACAGGTACGAGAAGGGTCCCGTTGAAGTCATCGTTCCGGCGCTGTACTCGTACTCATAGCCACTATGGCTGGTGTAGTAGTCATCAGATGCCAGCTGGAAGGAAACATCAACGGAGGAGGCGGAGCCCTTGTTGCCCAGCGTGCCGTGCAGAGTGGCTGAAGCACACGACACCCCTGACTCGCTGTCGGTTGAGACCTCGGGCGGTTCGAGGGCAGTGGTGAAGACTACATCATCACCGTGGTCGGTACCGTCGCCCACAGCCTTGGCTCGGAAGTGGTAGGCCGTGCCCGGCTCCAGGGTTGCGTCACACAAGTATGAGAAAGGCCCTGTTGAAGTCATCGTCCCGGCGCTGTACTCGTACTCGTAGCCAGCATGGCTGGTGTAGTAGTCATCAGATGCCAGCTGGAAAGAAACGTCAACGGAGGAGGCGGAGCCCTTGTCGCCCAGTGTGCCATGCAAAGTGGCTGAGTCCCAGGTGACCCCTGACTCGCTGTTGGTTGAGACCTCGGGCGGCATCGGCGGCGTCCACGATACCGCAGCCGGGGCGTTGAGCAGCCCCCAGCCGAATTGCGCGTCCCAGCCCCCGGCTCCGATGTCGGTGGCTGTCGTTTCGAGTGCCTCCCTGACCTGGTCCGGCGTCAGACCCGGATGCTGGGACAGTATCAGCGCGGCAACGCCCGCCACGTGCGGAGACGCCATGGATGTTCCCTGCGCAAAATAGAACCCGAAGGCCATCGGGTTCTGGTAGGCAAATGTCTGCTGCAGGACGCCGTCCCACTGGCCGTCGCCGTTCTGGTCGACGGTCATATCCCCGCCGGGGGCCGCGATATCCAAGTAGGACCCCGTGCTGGAGTAGTAGGCCCGCGTCTGATCGTACCGCGTGGCCCCCACTGCGATGCAGTAGTCGTCGTACGCTGCCGGGTACTGAGGAAGGTTACCCGCCTGATACGCGTTGCCTGCCGCGCAGATGACGGTGACCCCGTTGCTGTAGGCGTAGGCCACGGCGTCTTCCAGGGTCTGGGTCGATCCCGGGCCGCCGAGGCTCATGTTGATGATGTCGGCACCATTGTTCGTGGCCCAGTATATGCCGTCGGCCACCTGTTGATCGGTCCCATCCCCATTCTCGTCCAGCACCTTCACAGGCATGATGGTGATGTTGAAGGCTATCCCGGCGACACCGGAGCTGTTGTTTGTGCTCTGGGCTATGGTGCCGCATACGTGGGTGCCATGCTGGTGATCGTCATTCGGGTGGGCGTCGCCGTTGGCGAAGTCGTAGCCTGCCGTGAAGCTCGTGTTCACGAGGTCGGGTGCCCGGAGATACGTTTCGCCTGGGGCGGGGTTGTAATCCTCGAAAGCCACACCGCTGTCGATGACTGCAACTACGACGCTGGGGTCGCCCCCGTGGACCGGGGAGACGGTATCGAGGTCCCAGGCGCTCTCCATGTTGATCTGGCCGAAATTCCACTGATACGGGTAGTAGGTATCATTGGGGCTCCAGAAGGCGTGGCGTATGGCGTTGGGCTCGGCGTATTCGATCTCGGGCAGGCTGCTGAGGGCATCGATCAGCTCAGCCACGCTTGTGCCTTCGACAGCCTGAACGACCTCGAATCCAGCGAAGGGGCTTTGGTAGAGCGACGCAAGTCCGAACCGGTCGCTCACCGCCTCGATGGCTGAATCCATGACCCCCGGCTTGAACTTCACGATAACCTGGCCGGGTATGTATTCCTGGCCGGCAGATTGGACATCACCGAGCGCTTCGATGTACTCCTGGTCGGAGGCTGTCGCTGTTGGTGTCAACTGGGCAGGTATGGCCGCAATAGCCAGGGCAATCGCCAATGCGATGACAAGCCCTGTTCTCGATGCCATGCGAAACGACATAATGATCCTCCGCCTTCTATGTTGACGACTAAGGACAGCGTACGGGACAATGCCGCCTGTTTCAATCGTCGCCTGCGATTGTACCTCGTGGGGATGACAACTGTCAATAGGGAGGGTGCCGAGGGATACGCGCGGCCTCAGAACTCGCGTTCGGTGCCCCTGAAGAAAACACCCAGGTGTGCCCTCTCCATGACGGGGTCCTCAGCCAGGCGCAGGGCGAGCGTGACGTCGCTCGGGTCGTGTAGCCAGGGTTTGTCTTTCGAAGATTCGGGCAGGGAGACGGGTTCGCCTTCCACGAGATAGCTGGCGTTCCGCTTGATGGTGTCGAACACTTCCTCCGTATGGAAGGTAGGACAAGGTGTGAGCACACTGATGAATGAGAACCCCTTGTGGCTTATCCCTTCCCTTATCAGTGAATCGAGATGGGCAACATCTGTGGAGAGTCCCTGGGCTATGAAGCTCGATTGAGTGGACACACTGTAGCTGAGCATGTCCAGCATTGAGTCGACGGGCGGGTAGAAGTGCTCGTTGGGAAGGAGTCCCTTCTGCGTCTCCATGTGCGGTGTGGTGGGGCTCGTCTGTCCCTTGGTCATCGAGTAGACGAAGTTGTTCACCATAATGCACGTGATATCCAGGTTCCGTCTGACGGCGTGCGGAAAGTGCCCTGTGCCGATACTGAAGAAGTCGCCGTCTCCTCCGATTACTATGACGGTCAATTCGGGTCTGGCCAGCTTGGCCCCTTGAGCAATGACTACGGCCCGGCCGTGGAGCGTATTGAACCCGTAGGTGTCGATATAGGCCGGGACTCTTGACGAACAGCCGATACCGGAGACTACGAAGGCCTTGTGCTTGGCGATGCCTAGCGTTGGCAGTACTCTCTTGGTCAGCGCGTTCAAGAGGCCGAAGTTGCCACAGCCGGGGCACCAAATCGGCCTCACGCCGGTCCTGTATTCATCCGTCTTCGCGGTCATGCTGCCAACTCCAGCATCGGATCCCCCAACTCCTGCCTGCTGAACGGTCGGCTGCCGGCCCTGGCAACCAATCGCGTGTCCTTGGGCAGGTCTACCCGGGACCTCAGGTAATGATAGAACTGCCCGGAGTGGTTCATCTCCACGACCAGAAGCTTCTCGGTCGACTCAACGAACCGGCGCACTGCGTGCGGCAGCGGGAATACCAGCTCCGGCACGGCCAGCTTGACCTTGTCGTATAGACCCAGGTCTCTGATAGTCTCGAGGACGGCCTGGGCAGTCGAGCCCCAGGCTATTACGCCTCTGGACGAGCTCTCATTACCGAAGAGCCTTACCAGTTCGTCGCGCTCCGCCAGTGGTGCGAGTTTGCGCCACCGCTTGTCATGCATACTCTGATTCACCCCCGAGTCGAAGGCAGGCCTGCCCTTCTCGTCGTGCGACAGACCACTCGTTCGGTACGAGAAGCCCTCGTCCCCCACGTTGGCCATCGGGGAGATGAAATCGTCCGTGAGCTTGTAGCGCAGGTAGTCCGCAGCATCTTCCGGTCCGGGCCTCTTCCTGTCCCAGATGACCGGGTCGTCCCGAAGGAACGTGTCGCTCGTGGCCACGAGAGTTTGGGCCAGCCACTGGTCGGAGAGCAGAATGACCACGCACTGGTGGCCCTCGGCGATGTTCAGGCTTTCGATCGTGAGACGATAGCACCCTTCGATGTCAAAGGGGGCCAGTACGGTTCTCGGCGCATCTCCATGGCCGCCGTAGATGGCGTGGTCGAGATCGGACTGCTCTGTGCCGGAGGGTATGCCCGTCGAAGGCCCTCCCCGCTGCACGTCTACAATCACCATAGGAGTCTCCGAGATGGTGGCCAGGCCCATCATCTCGGTCATCAGGTCGAATCCCGGGCCGCTGGTAGCGGTAAGTGATTTCGCGCCGGTGACCGAGGCCCCAATGGTCAAGCCGGCTGCGGCTATCTCGTCCTCGGCTTGGAGAAACACGCCGGAATCATATATCAGGTCCTGATAGACCTCTTTCATGATCTCGGAAGCGGGAGTAATGGGGTAGCCGAAGAATGCCTTGATGCCTGCTCTCAGCGCTGCCTGGGCCGTAGCGGAGTTGCCGCTGAGTATGACACGGGGGCTGGCGTTGGCTGGTGGGGGCAGGTGGAGGGCTGGAATCGACGATTGGGAATGCAGTTGCTCGCCGGCTTCGAACGCCGGGAGGTTGTGTTTGAGGAGGACGAGTTCCTCATCTTCCTCGATCGCCTTCTTCACCAGATCGCCCCGCAGGCCGGTGATCCTGGTCAGTATCGCGAGCGCGACGACGTTCTTGCCTCGCGTGGAACCGGACACACTACGGCTCGCGCCCGAGAAATCGAGAACGAAGGAGCCGCGCGGCAACTCGATCTGGCCCTCTGGGTCCTGCTCACAAAGCACAATCGTCTCCGGCGTTAATGCCAGCTCATGCTTCACTTCGAGGTACCTCTCCCAATCGAAGCAGACCAGCACGTCGAGCGAGTCCCCGGGGAACGACGCGGCGTCCGCATCGAGGCTGAGCTTGACAGCGGACCCTCCGCCCCGTATTTGAGCACCGTAGTACCTGGGCATCTGGCTGTAGTATCCCTGCAACGCGGACAGTCTCTGCAGGAAGCTGCCTGCGATTATGACGCCGTCACCGCCGGCACCTGCGATTCCTATTGTGAGACTCCGGCTTGTGTTACTCATTGGTACGATGCGAGCTGAGTGGACCAGTATATCCTGTCGTCGCTTCTCTCCAGGTTCTCCTTGGGGTAGTTCATGTTCTCAACGAAGTACTGGTTGAAGTCGAGCCTGGATGACAGCTCTACGTGCTCGATGGCATCCGATAGCTCGTTGGCCAGGTGCCAGTAGTCTTTCGAAAGCAGGACCATTGAAGCCCCGGTGCTTGCGGCGTTGCCGATGGATGTGACGATCTGGGGGTCTACGCCTGGGATGAGCCCGATGCGTATTGCACTGTAAGGGTTCACGTAGTTGCCCAGTGCGCCCGCAAGGTAAACCCGCCGGATGTCGTTCATGGTGATGCCCATCTCATCCGCCAGCGTCATTACACCCGCCGCAATTGCGCCCTTTGCCAGCTGTACCTCACGTACGTCTCTCTGTGTCAGGTAGATTGGCCGTTGGTCGTCGCTCTCCTCGGCAGAGGCCACAAGGAAGTCGCAGACATCATCTCGGACCACTACTCTCGAATTGAGGTTCGCGGCCTGGGGGATATCGGAGGGCTGGATCGTGCCCTCGTGGTCAATCATGCCGAGCTGGAGCAACACCGCCACGAGCTCGACAAGCCCGCTGCCGCACAGGCCCTTGGGCCTGATGTTCCCAATAACGCGGTAGAGCAGGTTGCCGTCTTCGAGGCTCACAGCTTCAATGGCTCCCGCTCGCGCTATCATGCCGTGGGATATCCTGGCACCCTCAAACGCTGGCCCGGCGGCGGCCGAGCAGGTCATGATCTTGCGGCGGTTCCCCAGGAACACTTCACCGTTTGTGCCCAGGTCCAGGCCGAGAACGACGTCGTGATCTTGCTCCCAGGCTCCCGATGCGAGGATAACGCTGACCAGGTCCCCCCCGATGTATCCGGCCTTCGTCGGCATCACATAGAAGAGAGCCTCCGGGTGCAATTTGATGTCAATGTCAGAGGCCCTCACTACGATCCCATCGGTCAGCACGGGCGAGAAGGGTGCTTCGGCGATTCCGGACGGGTCGAGTCCGAGCAGGAAATGCTGCATCGTTGTGTTCCCGGCGGCGACCGCAATGAACACGTCGGCCGGTTTGATCCCGCCTGCCCTGAGCAGGCGCGAGATTATGCTGTTCAGGTCTTTCGCGAGCAGGCTGTGCATGATGTCCAGGCCGTCCTTGCGCTCCAAGACGAACTGGAGACGGCTTATGACGTTTGTGCCGTACTTGATCTGGCTGTTGAGGCCCGAGACCACAGCTTCCTCACTGCCGTTGCTCAGGTTGATTAGCTTGCCCACCAGGGTGCTCGTCCCGAGGTCGAACACCAGGCCGTAATAGCAGTCGACCTTCTCCCACTCCTGCCATGCCAGTAGGCAGTTGTCGTGAAGCACCGCCGCTCCACGGTACTGCGTCTCCCTCAGCATGTCAGGCAGCGTTCGAAGGCAGCTTATGGAGGCCTTGAGATCGTGATACTCGGAGACAAGCACCAGTTTGATCTTGTCCAGGTCGGACAGCCCCTCGTGCTGCAGATACGGGGGCAGCGTGATCAGCCGCTTCCCCACGAGCGGATCGGGATGCATGATCGGCTGAATGCCGGTCTTGAGGATCTGAAAGTACTCGGCCTGGAAGCCGTTCTCGGCGGTGTTGATTACGAGGTCCTTGTCCACCTTCGTGCGGCAGGCCAGGCGTATTCCCTGCTGCAGCTCCTCCTCGTCGAGGAACTGTAGTTCCTCCTCCGAGGGCGGGCCTATCGATGACAGCACCTTGATCTTGCACTTGCCGCATTTGCCCAGGCCGCCACAGTCAGACTCCAGATCGACGTCGGTGTCACGTAGCGCTTCCCAAACCGTCTCGCCCTTGCGTACCTTCAGCCAGAGGTCGTCGGGCAACACGTTCAGCCACACGTACCTCGTCCTTTGCTTCTCCGAAGCAGAAGAAGCAATGGGGCTCTTCCTCTTGCCCAGCTTCTGGTTCTGGTTCCTCTTCATTTCGTGGAGATCAACTCTGTAAGTTCGTTTTCGAGCTGCGAGTAGTCCGCGTCGCGTATCTCGAGGGTCAGGCCCAGAAAATCGGCCAGCCTTCCTGCTTCCTCCCGGAGGTCCGGGTCTGAGGGCTGCCTGACGTAGATCAGGCGCGTGTAGTGCTCGAAGCAATACCGCCGCATTTCCTCATCGTGGAGTTCGAGGGGTCTCGCGCAGTATCTCTCGAAGTTGCGTATGAGGTCCTGCTCCAAGAAATAGGTGCCCGCCGTCTCGTCTATCAACCTCTTGAACTCACCACTTCCCAGGAGCATCTCATAGCAGTGGAAACCGTGGACCTTTGTGATCCCCTGCCTGCGGCAGAACTCCTCGATGTCCGGAAAGCAGTCGCCGTAGAGGCAGACCACACGTTCATCTCTTCTCTTGGCGGCGGCGACCTCCCTTGCCAAGTACCTCTTGAGCTTGTGCGGGCTCACGTGCAGGTTGGAGGGCAGGTAGGATATACGCACGTTGGGGTATCGCCGCTTGAATTCGAGGTGCCCTAGGAGGGGCTTGAAGACAGAACAGGCAATCAGACGTACGGCTTCCCGTCGCTTGTTGTCCGCCGCGCTAGACATTTCGGAGTCCTGGGAGGGTCTGCTTGATGCTCTCGATGACTTCGGGGTCGATTCGTGTCTCTCTACCCTCCAGAAGGGTTTGCTTGACGAAGGCATGTGCCCGGCTGAGCATGTCCGGGCGCCCCCTCTCCTCCCATATATCGAAATTGCATCTTACGCTGAGGTTCGGGTAGAAAAACTCGTCAAGCATGTGGTCAACTGTGTGGTCTTCCGCTACGTAGTTGCCGCCGGGGCCCACCTGTTCGATGACGTCGTATGCCAACGTGTCTTCGTTGACCGCGATGCCGTCGAGCTTTCGCCTGATCATGCCGATGATCTCGTTGTCGATCACGAATTGCTCATAGGAGATGGAGTTGCCGGAGTCCATCAGGCCAGCTGCGAGATGGACGCAGTCGGCTCCAGCCATCGCCACCGTCAGGTTGGAGAAGAGCTTCTCGAACCCCGCCTGAATATCCGGGCGTTTCGCCTCGGTCAATCCCGCCGAGGCATAGATGGGGAGCTGATAGAGCTTGGCCAATTGGACCGCGGCCGAGTTCATCATCGCCATTTCGACAGAACCCATGGTGTATTCCATGGTCCGCAGGTCCATCGTGGCTGGTACCGCGCCATACAGCGTCTTCGACCCGGGTGTGAGCGCCTGCGTTATCGCGACCCCGGCAAGCGACTCGGCGTGCATCTGTACCAGCGTGCCGGCCAGCGTGGCCGGAGCTGTCGCTCCCGAGATGGGTGCCGGCGCGCACACAACGGGTATGCCTTTCGTCGCGAAGAAGTCGATTATCTCCAGGGAGTTGCCGTTTACGGTCAGCGGGCTGACGACGTTCGTTATGATCGAGAAGAACGGCCTCTCGACAAGCTTGTCTTCCCCGCCCGCTATCACGCTGGCGAGTTCCCAGACCTGCCCGGCTCCAACCAGGTCGTCGCATCCCCCCATCACGTGCTTGGTCGTGTGAAAGAACGCCCGGAAGAAGTCGTTCAGATGATACGTCTCGAGTTCCAGGTCGTGGGCCTGACATGCGACTATATAGAAGTCGAGGTTGTCCAGATGATCGACGAGGATGGCGGTATTCGCTATGTCCCGGAGCATTGTCCGTCGGTAGCCACCGGTGCTCATGTCCAGTATGCGGAAGACACGGCCCCCGTTGGCGAAGTGGACCTTGCCTTCTCCCAGGCGCACGTCGTTCTGGCCATCCCGCGAGTGCATGACGAATCGGGAGGGTGCACGTGCCAGCACCTCGTCCAACCAGCCCTGGGGGAAGCGGACCCTGTTATCCTCGCGGTCGACCTCGGCTCCCGCCTTTGCCAGCCTTTCGAGAAAGCGATCGTCGACTATCCTAACGCCGATTCTCTCCAGGATGCGGCGGCCTGTGCGGTCTATCTGCTCCAGGCTGTCGGGCGCAAGAGGCTGGTAGAGGGGCGGGTTAGCGCCCGGAGAGGACTCCCCATTACGAACCGTGTACGACTGCATCGATCTCTCTCAATACCCCGTTGGGTTTGGGATCGGGCTCGTGTTCCGCGAGTACCCTTTTCGCCTCGAGGTTGCATCGCCTGTACAGGTCATTGCCTCCCGCCGCTTCCCAGACGTCGTAGCGTGAGCGGTCCAGCAGAACCGGCAGGAATTGGGCCTGCATGAAATGCTCGAACGTGTGGTCGTCCATGAGGAAAATGGAGCCTGGACCGCCGCCGGCGACTCTTCGGATCGCGTCCAGCGCCAGCGTGCCTTCGTTCACCGGTATTCCCTCGACGAAGAAGCGGCTCATGGCTACCAGCTCGTTGTTCATGGTGACCATTTCGAGAGAAGACGTGTTGCCGAATTCGAGATAGCCGCCGTCGTGTATCAGGTTGCAGCGAGATAGCATTGCCGTGATGATCGAGAACATGGCCTCGGCCCCGGCCTGCGCATCCATTACCTTGGAGTCCGAGGCTCCGGCGAAGGCCCAGACGGGCAGACCGTAGAGCTCGTCCCGCATGTCGGCCAGCGCCGCCTGCGTCAGGCTCCACTCCGGGCAGCCGTAGGAGACCACCGTGGTCTTCATGTCAAGCACACTCACATTGGGACCGAAGAGGAATGGCGAGCCCCTCCCCGCCAGCTGGTGGAGTATGAGGCCGGCCAGGTTCTCTGCGATGCCCAGGGCCATGGCACCGGCAAGAGTCACGGGGGCCCCTCCGCCGGCGTTTGATCCCGACGGCAGGCACAGAGGGACTCCGTTTTCGGCGCAGAACAGCAGCCTTTCCATTACGTTCTGCGGGAATCGTAATGGACTGATCGCTTCCGAGTAGTTCAGGAGGAACGGCCTGTTCCGCAGCTCATCTTTGCCGCCCGCGACCAGGCAGGCGATCTCGTATATCTTGGCTAGGTCTCTGCCGCTGTCGGCTATGAACACCATCGGCTTGTTGGTGTTCTTGACCATCTCAGCGAAGGCGTATACATAGATGTCTGCTACGGGTACGTCCTCGGGATTGCTCATGGACATGGCGAAGGAGATGTTGTCCAGGCCGTCGACCAGCCTGGCGAAGTTCGCCGTGTCCTTCAACGCTGTCCTGCGGCGTCGTCCGGTCTCTAAATCCATCGTGAACGTTGTGTCAGAGCCGGTGCCGAAGTACGGGTTGCCACCGGTGAGCGCCATAGCCTTGTTTCCCTGCTGGTCATACAGGGCGATCTCTCTCGGGGCCGACCTCAGAGCGTTCTCGGCGAGGTAGGCAGGCAGCTTGACCCAGTCGCCGTTGTACACTCTGCCTCCGGCGCTTGCCAGCATCTCGAGGCCTCGCGGGTGCTCCATCTTGATCCCGGTCTTCTCCAGGATCTCCAGGGCGGCCCCGTGGATCGCGAGCGCCTGCTCGCGGCCGAGTACTCTGAGTTTGGGCTGAAGCGTCGGGATATCTATAGGCTTCATGGCTCACTCCTTTGTTGGACGGCTGCTGTTCAGGAAACGTTGAGCAGCTGCTTAGCCCTGGCCACAGCCGAGCCAGCGTCGGAAGCGTAGGAGTCCGCGCTGATCTCCCTTGCGTAGTCCTCGGTGACCGGCGCACCGCCGATCATGACCTTCACCTTGCTCCGGACACCGGCTTCCTCCAATGCTCGAATAGTATCCGGCATGGCGGGCATAGTAGTCGAAAGCAGTGCAGACATGGCCACTATGTCCGGTTCCACTTCCTGCGCCTTCTGAGCGAACTTCTCCGGCGTCACATCGACGCCGAGATCGGTTATGGTGAACCCTGCGCCCTCCATCATCATCGACACCAGGTTCTTTCCGATGTCGTGCAGATCGCCCTTGACCGTCCCGATCAGCACCTTGCCTTTCGTTGTTACCTCGCCCTCCTTGATCAGGGGCTCCAGGAGCCTCATGCACTCCTGCATCGTCTTCGCAGAGCGAAGCATCTGCGGTACGAATATGACTCCCTTGGAGAACCTGTCACCCATCTCGTCCATAGCCGAAATGAGGCCGTTGTCGATGATATCCTGTATCCCCACCTTAGCATCGAGCGACTTCTGGGTCTCCTCGACGGCGGTCTTGGCGTCTCCCTTGATTACTGCCTGGGTCAGTGCGGACAGATCACTCATCATTCACCCCTTATGTGCCTATTCTGGCCGGTCGTCATCCGACGATTCGCCCCTCCTGGTACGCGTCGATGAATCTCTCGCAGAAATCGTCCTTGCCCAGAAGCAGGTCAACCGCCAGCAGCGTGGACATCAGCTGTCCGTCCGTGGGATCGAGAATTGCGGCTGACAGGCCGTTGCACATGCTCAGTGCAAGGAAGTTGCGGTTTAGGAGTCGCCTTTCGGGCAGTCCGAAGGATATGTTGGAGAGGCCGCATATGGTGTTGACGCCCTGGAACTCCTGCATGATCCTTCTGATCGCTCCGAGCGCAGCGAGGCCCATGCTTGTGTCAACGGAGACCGGTTGCACCAGCGGGTCAACGTAGATCCTCTCCAGGGGGACGCCGCCGTCTCTCAGCCGCCCTATCAGCTCCGAGCCTACACTCACGCGTTCCTCGACAGTTGTGGGCATCGAGGTCTCCGCCATACACAGCGCGACGACGTGGCACGGCCGGGATGTCACGATCGGAAACAGGGCGTCGAAGCGGTCGCGTTCGAGCGAGATGGAGTTGATCATGGGTTCGCCCTTGTGACGCTTCATGGCCTCGGATATCGCCTTCGGATTGGGGCTGTCGAGGCAGAGAGGCAGGTCAACCTGGTTCTGTACCGTATCCACCAGCCAGCACAGGCGGTCGATTTCTCGATCGAGAAACGTGCCGGCGTTGACGTCGATGAAGTCCGCCCCTGCTTCGGCCTGCTCGCGGGCTACCTTCACAATGAAATCAGCATCACCTCTGCCGACGGCATCGTGGATGCTCTTGCGGCTCGTATTGATCTTCTCGCCGACTACGATCATCGGGTTGTCCCCCTTCCCGACTCGCCTGCTGAATCGTATGGCCCGCGCAATGGTAAAACACGGCGATGATCAAGTCAATGCCTTTCGGAACCAAGTATGCTTTAACTTGACTAACCTATCAACCCCTCGTCAGTACCACGAATTCCTGGTACTTTCCTCCCATCAAGATCAATCTGTGACCATCGTGGGCAGCCGGTCGCGCAGTGGCCGCAACCAGACTCGCAGGCCACTTTCGCAGCATTCGCGGCTTTCGGCATCGTGGGGGCGTATCTCGCGTTCAGAAGCTCGGTCAAGTAGGCGAGGCCCTGACCCCGTCTTGCTGCCTAGCTGTCTACCTCTCGCTTGAAGGCAGTGTGCCTTCTTGACTCTGATGAGCCGGGGCGATTCTCGATAGGAATCCCCGAAGCTGTATCGCGAACGTCTATAGCTGGTATAATGGAATCAAGGGAGCATCACGGGAGGCCGTCGCTTTCCTATGGATGTGAGACAGGCGTGAAATCAGATAGCCACGGTCGGTCACCGGTGGGGAGGGCCGTTGCAGAGGCCGGCGACAGCCTGCTGCGCGTAAGCGTGCGGGGCGTTGTGCAAGGCGTCGGCTTCAGGCCCTTCGTATACCAGCTGGCCAGGATGCATGGCCTCGCCGGGTGGGTGTGCAATACCTCCGGCGACGTCAAGATCGAGGTCGAGGGTGGGAAGGAATCGCTGGAGCGGTTCCTCGAGGATCTCAGCGCCAAAGCGCCGCCGCTGGCGCGCATCGAGGGCGTCGGCGCGACGTGGTACTCTCCGGCGGGATACCAGCGTTTTGAGATAAGGGAGAGTGTCGCCGAGGAGGCGAAATACCAACTGGTCTCCCCGGATATCGCCACTTGCGATCAGTGCCTGGCCGAGGTTCTCTCGCCGGAGGACAGGCGATACCGCTACCCGTTCACTAACTGCACCAACTGCGGGCCGCGCTTCACCATCATCGAGGACATCCCCTACGACCGCCCCAAGACGACCATGCGCGTGTTCCCCATGTGCCCGGAGTGCCGGCGGGAGTACGATGACCCCATGGACAGGCGCTTTCACGCGCAGCCCAACGCCTGCCCCGTCTGCGGCCCCAGCCTGAGGCTGCTGGACCGGGCCGGGCACGAGTTGGCCTGCGAAGACGTGCTCGCCGAAGCAGCGCGCCTGCTCAGGGACGGCATGGTTCTGGCGGTGAAGGGACTGGGTGGCTACCTGCTGGCCTGCGACGCTACCAACGGGGCCGTTGTTCAAACGCTCCGAGAACGAAAGCGACGGCCATTCAAGCCGCTTGCGGTCATGCTGACGGACCTTGCCGAGGTAAGGGAGCACTGTGAGGTAACACCTCAGGAAGAGGAACTGCTGCAGGCCCCTGCCAGCCCGATCGTGTTGCTCAAGTGGAAAGAGGGCTCTGCGATCGTGACATCCGTGGCACCCAACCTGAACTACCTGGGTGTCATGGTCCCATACACGCCGCTTCACCATCTGTTGCTGCGGGAGGTGGGGCTGCCCCTTGTCATGACGAGCGGCAATCTGAGCGAGGAGCCCATCGCCAGGGACAACGACGAGGCGCTGGTACGGTTGAAGGATATCGCCGACTACTTCCTGGTGCACAACCGGGACATCCACTCGCGCTATGATGACAGCGTGGCGGTCGTGGAGCTGGGCAAGGCTCAGGTCGTGCGCCGGGCGCGGGGCTACGCGCCCTATCCGATTCATCTGCCATTCGCCGCAAAGCAGATACTGGCCTGCGGCCCGGAGCTGAAGAACACCTTCTGCCTGACCAGGGAGAACCATGCCTTCGTCAGCCAGCACATCGGGGACATGGAGAACCTGGAGACGATGGAGCATTTCGAGAATACGATCGAGCTCTACAAGCGCCTCTTCCGGATCGAGCCCGAGGTGGTGGCGTATGACATGCATCCCGAGTATCTTTCAACGAAGTACGCCAAGTCTCTGGCCGAGGAGCGGAAGGACTTGACCTTTGTGCCGGTGCAGCACCACCACGCCCACATCGTGAGCTGCATGGTCGAGAATGGTGTTGGTGAGCCTGTGATCGGCGTTTCCTTCGATGGCACGGGCTATGGCACGGATGGGCGGATATGGGGCGGTGAGTTCCTGGTGGCCGATTTCAAGGGATTCCGGCGGCTGGCGCATTTCGAGTACGTGCCGATGCCCGGCGGCGCGGCGTCGATAGAGCGACCCTATCGCATGGCGATAAGCTACCTGCTGACGCTGCTCGGCGATGGGGCGCTTGCGCCGGAGCTGCCGCCGTGCCGCGAACTGGGCCGGGGTGAGCTTGACATAATCAAGGCACAGCTGGCAAGAGGGATCAACTCGCCGCTGACGTCGAGCGCCGGCAGGCTGTTCGATGCCGTGGCGGCGTTGATCGGTGTCAGGGGCGTCATAGGCTACGAGGCGCAGGCCGTGATTGAGATGGAGATGTGCGCGGCCGAGGGTGGCGACGGCACCTACGGCTACTCTCTGGAGGAGTCGGACGGGGCCGCCGTTATCCGGCTGGCGGGTCTTCTGGAGGGCGTGCTCGCTGACCTGCGGCGCGGCGCGGCCAGGCCCGAGATATCGGGCAGGTTCCATCGTACGATGGCGAGCCTGATAGCGGATGTGTGTCTCAGACTTCGGGGGAGCACCGGCATCTCGCGGGTGGCGCTGAGCGGAGGCGTCTTCCAGAACAGGCTCCTGCTGAGACTCGCGGTTGCGGCGCTGGAGCGTGCCGGATTCGATGTGATAACTCACGAGAAGGTTCCTGCGAACGATGGCGGTGTCTCGCTGGGACAGGCGGTCGTCGCCAACTTCGCCTGTTGAACATGAGGAGACTGATAAGATGTGTCTGGCAATACCCGCGCTCGTGAAGTCGATAGACGGAGTGGAGGCCGAGGTCGAGATAGGTGGCGTGAGCCGTAAGGCGAGCATCATGCTCACGCCCGAGGCCCGGGTGGGCGACTACGTGTTGTTGCACACGGGCTATGCCATAAGTGTCGTCGACGAGGAGGAGGCGCAGGAGACCCTGGAGCTTCTCACTGAGTTGGTGGAGGCGGCGGAGGATGTCTGAAGCATGAAGTTCATCGACGAGTACCGCGACCCTGAACTGGGGAAGCGGCTGGTGGCCCGGATTCGCCGCAAGTCCACCAAACCGGTCCGGCTGATGGAGTTCTGCGGCGGCCACACCGTGGCCATCGCCAAGCACGGGATTCGCCAGCTGCTTCCGCCGACCATCGAGATGCTCTCGGGCCCCGGTTGCCCTGTCTGCGTCACGGCCAACGCCGACCTGGACAAGGCCATCGCCCTTGCCGCCGTTCCCGATATCATTGTGACCACCTTCGGTGACATGATGAAGGTGCCCGCCAGTCGCTCCAGCCTGCAGCAGGCCAAGGCGGAGGGCGGCGACGTGAGAATCGTCTACTCGACCCAGGACGCACTCGATATCGCCGAGGCCAATCCCACCAGGGCCGTGGTGTTTATCGGCATAGGATTCGAGACCACCGCGCCGACAGTCGCCGCCTCCGTGGTCCAGGCCGAGCAGAGGGGCATATCCAACTACTACGTGCTTTCTCAGCACAAGGTCTGCCCGCCGGTGATCAAGGCGCTTCTGGACTCCGGTGAGGTGAAGCTCGATGGCATTGTCTGCCCCGGGCACGTGAGCGCCGTGATAGGATCCCGGCCGTATGACTTCATCCCGAAGGACTATGGCATAGGATGTGTGGTCTCGGGATTTGAGCCGCTCGATATTCTGCTCTGCGTGGAGATGCTGGTTGACCAGATAGAGGCCGGTCATCCCACAGTTGAGATCGCCTACAAGCGGGGCGTGAGGGTGGAGGGCAACCGCACTGCGTTGGAGCTGATGTATCGGGTCTTCGAGCTGTGCGACGGCAACTGGCGGGGCGTGGGGATAGTGCCGGGCAGCGGGCTGAAGCTGCGTCCCGAGTACGGGCGCTTCGACGTCGAGAAAGCCTTCGAAATCTCGCCGGGCGAGCCCATCGAGCCCAAAGGATGCATCTGCGGCGAGATACTGCGCGGCGTGAGCACGCCGCTCGACTGCAATCTGTTCAAGGGTGTGTGCAACCCCGAGCATCCGGTGGGGCCGTGTATGGTCTCCTCCGAGGGCAGTTGCTCGGCGTACTACAGATACGGTGACGGCTATGGAGGATAAGGTTCTGCTGGCTCATGGCAGCGGCGGCAAGCTGAGCCATGACTTGATCTCGGACAACCTGGTTCCCTTTTTCGACAACGCATTGCTGAACAGGCTGGACGACTCCGCCGTCTTCGAGCTCAGCGGGCGTCTGGCTTTCACCACCGACAGCTATGTCGTCAACCCCATCTTCTTCCCCGGCGGCGACATCGGCAGGCTCGCCGTGTGCGGTACAGTCAACGATCTGGCGATGTCTGGCGCGAGCCCGAAGTACATCAGCATCTCGCTCATCATCGAAGAGGGCCTGCCCATGGCCGACTTGCGGCGGGTGGTGGCCTCGATTCGCGACGCCGCGAGCGAGGCCGGCGTCATGGTGGTGACCGGCGATACGAAGGTTGTGGACAACGGCAGCGCGGACAAGCTATTCATCAACAGTGCGGGCGTGGGAGTCGTGCCGCCGGGCGTGGACATCTCCGGGTCCTACGCGAAACCGGGGGACAAGGTCATACTCAGTGGCTCGATTGGAGACCACGGGATGGCGGTCATGAGCCGGCGGGAGGGACTGCAGTTCGCATCGCCTGTGGAGAGCGATTGTGCGCCGCTGAACGGCCTCGTCGCCGCGATACTGGAGAGCGGGGCCGAGATACACTGCATGCGCGACCCGACTAGGGGTGGGCTGGCCAGCACGTTGAACGAGTTCGCATCCGCCTCGCAGGCGGGGATACGCATCGAAGAGGGCGCGATACCTGTGAAGGAGGCGGTGCGCGGTGCCTGCGAGTTGCTCGGGTTCGACCCGCTGTATGTTGCCAACGAGGGCAAGCTGGTGGCGGTGGTTGCCCCAGAGGGGGCCGGCGACCTGCTCGACATAATGCGCTGCAACAGACACGGCGCTGACGCGGCGATCATAGGCGAGGTCGTCTCGGAGCACCCGGCCCGGGTGGTCATGAAAACCGCTATGGGCGCATCGCGCATCGTGGACATGCTGGTCGGGGAGCAACTACCACGAATCTGCTGACAGTTCGGGCGGGATGGTCTGAGCGTTGGGCGAACCGGATAGGGCGACGGCTGGTGCGGTGGAGAGGACGGAGGGAAACGGCGCCTATTGCTCCAGGCACAGGCGCTACTACCACGCGGTCACCGGATGCGAGATCTGCGTCTATGAGGAAAGGGTGCGGTCGAGGGGGGAGACGGTACTGTCAGGCCTTCTCGAGTGCCCGGCCTGCGGGCAGATGTCGCTGCTGTGGTATCCCTGCAGGAACATGTGCGAGTGCCTCAATCTCGACTGCAAGCTGCAGCTAGCGGACGAGAAGGACTACTGAGTCCCGTGAAGCGCTAGTCCTCCAGCTCGAGGCTGTCGAGGTAGACCTCCTCACCGGTGAAAAGCTCCACATTGTTGCCGCCGCACTTGGGGCATTCCTTCTGCTCAGCGCTCGCGGGATACGTGCTGGCGCAGTCGCTGCAGCGGTAGACGTCGGAAAAGACCTCTATCTCAATCTTGGCGTCTTCGGCGATCGTGCCCTTGGCAGAGGCCTGTATGCAGGTCGTCATGGCGTCCGCCGTGATGTGTGTCTTGCCTCCCACCCTGACCTTGATGACGTTGACCCGCTTGGCGTTGTGCTTCTCGGCTTCGGCCAGCGCATGCTTCACCACGCCGTCCGCTATGTGGAACTCGTGCATCAATGCCTCCCCAGCTCTTTTAGAATCATGTCGACGCATGTCGGTATTGCCCGCTGGACCTCGGGCGTGCATTCCTCGCTGAATGTGGACGTGTCGGCCACGGCCACTCCGAAGATGACTATCTCCTCGGGCAGCCCCATCTGCATCCTGCGGCCCAGGTCGAGCGCCGTGGCGAAGTTGACGTCGTGGACGGATGACAGGTGTTTGGCGTCATCGAACGTCTCCGGCGACAGGCGATGTACCTGCCCCGGTAGCCCTTGGGCCGTGTCAATGGCGTCGATGATAACGGCCTTGTCGTAGCCAGCCAGGATATCCAATAGCCGGAGGCCGGCCAGGCTGGTCTCCTCGACGTCGATGCCGTCGTCCGTGATCCTGTCCTTCAGTTCCCGGGCCACGAGCAGGCCGATGCTGTCGTCGGATAGTATAGGATTGCCAAGCCCCAGCACAAGTACTCTCACGAGATTCCTCTCACTATAGATTGTACCCTACTTCGAGCTTCGATGACAACGACGAACGCACCCTTTCATGTCGCGGTCTACACGGGTATACTGTACTAGACATTTGCACACATTCCTTCTATAATTTGCGATGGGTTATGTGATGGTTCCCCGGCTGATGCACGGGGTATATGTGAGGGCCGCAAGCGACTGATAGGAGCCTGATGCGAACGGCGGTTCCCTTTCGAATAAACGAGAAGGCTACTGTCCACGGGGTCTCTCCAACTCAGACAACTCCCCTCAACTATTGCCATTCCTCGCACCAATTCGTTAGCCCCCTTGTGGGGCTATTCTTTTTGTGCCCGGTCCAGCACGTGCGATAACTTGTGACAGGAGGCCCGACAATGTGGAAGACCGACAGCTCGGGAGCGTCGCGAACAGAAGATGCGGTGATGCAGTTCCTTCCGCCCTGCCAGATCAGGTGTCCCATCAATGAGGACATCCAGCGCACAAATGTCCTCATGTCCCTGCTGCCGGAGGATCCGGGTCAGGCCAAGGACGGCATTATCCAGATCGGCGACTACCTCTACGAGAAGAATCCGTTCTTCACTGTCTGTGGCTACATCTGCGGCCTGTGCGAGAACGACTGCAACTACAAGACAAGAGGCGGGGCCATCAAGAGACGGCTGCTAAAGCGGTTCCTCTCCGACACGTATACCCCGTATCTCTCGCAGAAGAAGCCGCTGGAGGTGACCAAAGACAAGGGCAAGGTGGCCGTGATCGGTGGAGGGCCCGGCGGTCTGATGTGCGCCTATGAGCTGAGCAGGAGGGGATATAAGGCCACGGTCTTCGATTCCAACGAGAAGCTCGGCGGCGCGGTGCGGTACATACCCGAATACCGGCTGCCGGAAGACGTGATGGATGCCGTGGTTGACAACCTCGTCAGGATCGTCGGCATCGAAGTCAAGCTGAACGCCAAGGTAGGTGAGGGCGGCTTGACGCTGCAGAAGTTGCGCGACGAGGGATACAAGGCCTTCTTCGTGGCCACCGGTACCCCATACGCGCGCCCTCTGACATTCGGCACGGAGAAGGTGGAGGGTCAGGACCTCGATGGCGTGATGTACGGCCTGAAGCTGCTATGGGACGCCAATAGAGGCGAGGTTCCCTCCGATCTGTACAAGGGCAAGGACGTGGTCGTGATCGGGGGCGGCAACGTGGCATTCGACGTCGCCAGGACTGCGAGACGACTCGGTGGCGATGTCACGGTCGTTGCGCTGGAGGTCATGGACAAAGCTTCCAAGGATGCCCTCCCGGCGGACGTCGAAGAACTCGAGGGCGCTAGGGAGGAGGGGATAAGGATCATTCCCTCTCGCGGCGTTCGGCGTATCAGCAAGGCGAATGGGAAGCTGAACCTCGACTGCCCGCTCTGCACGAGCGTGTTCGATGAGAAGGGCTTCAACCCGCAGTTCGAATGTGCCGATTGCATCCCGCTCGACGCCGATGTGGTCCTGGTCACGATCGGCCAGATGGGCGACCGGGCGTTCCTGCAAAACGAGGGTCTCCTCAACGATGCGGGCAGGCTGCAGGCCGACCCGGTGGACCTGCAGGGTCGCGTGCCCGACGTCTTCATCGGTGGTGACGTTCGACGTATTGGATTTCTCGCCGATGCCATGCACGAGGGCGTTGAGGCCGCTGAATCGATAGACCGCTACCTGAGCGGGATCGATCTCAAGAGCGGTAGGGCCAGGGAGTACGGCCCCTATGATGCACCATATCGCAGCAGCTACAAGGAGGAGCCGAAGCACAAGTGGGTTCCCGCCGACCAGCGTTTGAACTTCAACATGTTCGAGCAGGGACTCACCTTGCAGGAGGCCATAGAGGAGGCCAGGAGGTGCATAACATGCGGGCCCTGTATCTCCTGCAAGGCCTGTGTGTCGGTTGGCATTCAGGAGGAGTTGACGCCTGCTCAAGTGGACGAGGACCTCTGCTGCGGCTGCAAGATGTGCGTCTACGTCTGCAACTATGATGCCGCCGGACTCAAGGAGGTCGAAGGCAAGATCGTCTCCTTCACCGACGAGTTGAAATGCAAGTCGTGCGGCATGTGCGTTGCGGCGTGTCCGTCGGGTGCAAGATCGCTGGCTGGCGACAGGACTCCGGCCCGAATCGAAGCAGTCTATGGAGCGCTTCGATAGGCTTCTGAAGTACCCCCAAGGAGGACGATAGAAATGGCTGACGGCGAACCGAGACTGGTATGTTTCTCCTGCAATTTCGGTTGGGGTTACCTTGCCGATAGAAACGCTCTGGCGTCCCAGGTCAAGAACTGGATACCCGTCGTCTGCACCGGCAAGATCGACATAACCCATGTCCTGGATGCCTTCAAGGCTGGTGCCGATGGGGTCCTGATATTGGGTTGCCCCGAGGGCGAATGCCATTTCCAGGATGGCAATATCGAGTGCAAGAAGAAGGTCTTTCTGTTGGGGAAGCTGCTGGAAGACTATGGTATCGAGAAGGACAGGCTTCGAATCGAGCTGTCGAGCGACCCCGATGGGAGCAAGCTCCCACAGATCGTAAAGCAAATGACCGAGAGCATAGCCAGGCTAGGCCCCGTCAAGAAGGTCGAAGCACCGAGCAAGGTCGCCTAGGCGGCCTCGACGAAGGATCGACTGAAGGGAGAGAGGAGAAGCGAGATGGCAGACAAACCGAAGGTTGCGATTTGCTGGCTGGGGTCTTGCGGGGGCTGTGACGAAGCCGTGGTTGACATCAACGAGGCGATCCTCACGGTAGCGGACGCTACTGAGATCATCCTCTGGCCGGTTGCGTTGGACTACAAGTACCATCACGTCGAGGCGATGCAGGATGGCGAGATCGTTCTGAGTATCATCAATGGTCACGTCAGGAACTCGGAGCAGGAGGAGGTCGCCAGGCTTCTTCGGAAGAAGTCCCAGCTCGTGCTCGCGTTTGGTGCCTGTGCGTGCTTCGGCGGCACGCCGGGTATGGCCAACTTCAGGACGAAGGAAGATATATTCAACTGGGTCTATCGCGACTCACCTACCGTCGTCAACCCCAATGACAACCGTCCCCAGACCAAGTGCACGGTAGATGGCAAGGAGCTGACACTTCCCGAGTTCTACGAGCAGGTCTACGCCCTCAGACAGATCATAGACGTCGATTACTATCTTCCGGGCTGCCCGCCGCCGCCCGACCTAATTGTCAACGCGGTGATGGCAGTGCTGGAGGGCAGGCTTCCGCCGAAGGGCTCGACGCTTGCGCCCAACAAGGCGCTCTGCGACACCTGCCCCCGCAACAAGACCAAGCCGGACAAGATCGGCATCAAGGAGTTCAAGAGGATCCATGAGGTAGAGGCTGACCCCAACACCTGCTTCCTGGCACAGGGCATCCTGTGTCTCGGGCCTGCGATCCGCACGGGCTGCGGCGAGGCATGCATCAACATAAACATCCCTTGCAGGGGTTGCTTCGGCCCCGTGGAGGGTGTGGAAGACTCCGGAGCCAAGTTCCTCAGTTCGCTGGCCTCGATCATCGAGGCGGAGAGCGATAGCGATCTGCAGAAGGTCGTTGCCTCCCTGGCCGATCCTGCGGGATACGCGTATCGCTTCTCTGCACCCATCTCCACTCTGGTGAAGAAGCGGGTCTAGGAAACCCGAGGAGGAAGGACAATGGGCAAGAAGGTCACGATAAACCCGATTACCAGGCTCGAAGGCCATGGCAAGATCGAAATCTTTCTCGACGACAGCGGCAATGTGGAGGATGCTTTCTGGCAGGTCGTCGAGCTAAGGGGCTTTGAAAGATTCTGTGTCGGCAGGCCTGCAGAGGAGATGCCGAGGATAACCCCGAATATCTGCGGCGTTTGCCCGACACCGCACAACATGGCATCGACGAAGGCCGTCGACGACCTCTACAGCGTTGAGCCAACACCGGCCGCCAAGCTGGTGCGCAAGCTCCACTACGATGCCTTCTATATCGAAGACCATTACATACATTTCTTCTTCCTCTCGGCACCCGACTTCGTGATGGGCCCCGATGCCGACCCGGCGGAGCGGAACATACTCGGTGTGATCGGGAAGGTCGGCCTGGATATCGGTAAGAAGGTTATCGACATCAGGAAGAGGAACCGCGACGTCATCAAGCTAGTCGGCAGCAAGCCGCCGCATCCCGAGGGAGGGCTGCCGGGCGGCGTTCCCAGAGGCATCACCGAGGATGAGAGGAAGTGGATCAAGCAGCTTGCCGATGACAACGTGGAGTTCGCGCAGTTCGCTTTGAAGCTCTTCAAGGACACCATTCTGGCGAACAAGCAGTACCTCGACCTGGTGCTGAGTGACTCCTACAACCTGAAGACCTACTACATGGGTCTGGTCGACGACGACAAGAAGTGGGCCATCTACGATGGCAAGATACGGGTCATCGATCCGCAGGGCAAGGAGTACGCGCTGTTCGATCCCCACGACTACACGGAGTACATAGGCGAGTGGGTCGAGCCGTGGACCTACATCAGGCTGACCCACCTGAGGAAGCTCGGATGGCAGGGTCTGATCGAGGGCGACGGCACGTCGATATACCGGGTTGCTCCTCTGGCCAGGCTCAACGTGTGCGAGGCCATGCCCTCGCCCCTGGCGCAGAAGGAATATGACGAGATGTTCCATACCCTGGGCGGCAAGCCGTCACATCATACACTCGCTTTCCACTGGGCCAGGCTGCTGGAATGTCTCGCCTGTGCCGAGGAGATGCAGCAGATTGCCAGCGATCCTTTGCTCACCAGCAAGGACATCCGCAACATGAACTTGAAGCTGAGGAAGACCGGCATCGGGTGCGTGGAAGCAGCTCGCGGCACACTCATTCACCATTACGAGACCGACGACCAGGGCCTGATCACAAAGGCCAATCTGATAGTGGCTACGCAGCACAACGCCGCGCCCATCTGCATGTCGGTCAAGAAGGCCGCGATGGGCTTCGTGAAGGGCCCCGAGGTGAAGGAGGGACTCCTCAATATGGTGGAGATGGCCTTCCGGGCCTATGACCCGTGTCTGGCCTGCGCCACCCACTCGCTCCCCGGCAAGATGCCGCTGGAGATCAGTATCAGGGACAAGAGCGGGCAGGTCATCAAGACCATCGCTCGACACTAGACGTCTTCACCCAGCAACGGAGAGGGCAGACCTGATGGTCTGCCCTCTCTATTTGCATTGAAGTGCCATCTGCTCAGAACATAAGCTTCCAGATAACGAATCCCGTTGCCTGCAGACCCACTATCGCCCAGAACACGGCCTGAAACCCGGCCTTACGTATCTTGTGCCGGAACAGGACTATCCCCGCCAGCCCGCCCGCTCCACCACCTAGCAGTGCCAGCCCGTGCAGGACGAGCTCGGGCACGCGGAAGCCGCCGATAACGGCGCGCAGCTTGTCGAAGCCGAAGAACAGGAAAGCCACAGCGTTGATGCATGCGAGCCATGATAGGAAGGGGCTCCAGGATTGGGTCAGATGAAGGGCCACGGTACCCGCACCCGCGAGTACCAGGGCCAATGATCCGTAGGCGAGGTACGGTGAAGCTAGAAACGGTCCGATTGCGCTACTCTCTCCCGTTCCTGTCCAGCTCTGTCTCGATATCGCGGACGATCTCGCCCCTCAGCTTGGATATCCTGGCATTCGCTGTCCGCCTGCGCCAGGCGTACCCCGTGGTGCCTAAGGCGACGAGCCCGATCACGCCGCCCGCTATCGCTCCGAGAGGTAGCTGTCCGGCCGTCTCCGAGCCGATGATAGTCTGCGCGTACGTGCTCGGGCTTGGTGTCGTGAGCTGTCTCAGCTCCGGGGCGTTCGACGCTATCTCGAAGCTCTCGATCATGTTCTCCACATCGCTGAGGTGGTCCCGGAACTGGTCTTGCTTCGCTGTGTAGGTGATGACATAGGCGCGGTTGTCTCTCACGGTCCACACCTGCAGCCACTTGAGGCCCATGGTCTCATCGTACGCTTCGTAGAGTACCCTGTAGGCGGGGCATCCGGCCACCATGGTCTCCTCCATGTGGGGAACGTAGAACCCCGCCAGATCGAGCTGATACAGGCCGTAGTCAGCATACTCATCAAGCGTCATCGGGTCGTACGACAGGTCTTCAACAATGACATTCACATTGGCCAGGAAGCTGTCCCACGGGTCCACGCTCGGTGCCAGAAAGCCGACCACGATGCCGTCGACACCGGAGACCGTCGTCCAGTCCTTCGGATATCTCAGCTTGACACCCGAGGACTCGTCGGTGTACTCGAGCGTGGTGCCGTCTTTGAGGGGAGCGGGGGTGGGAGTCGCATACTGTTCCATCCCGGCGGCGGGGTCGGCCACGGCGGTTGACGCTCCGGCAGCAAGCAACGAGACCGCCGCCAGCACAACCAGAGCTGTTCTCACCGCATACCCTCTCGTGCCAGGATCAGGGTGATGTTGTCCGGTCCGCCCTGGGCATTCGCCATGTCCACCAGGTCGCCGCAGGCCGTGTCGAGGCTGTCAGCGGTGGTAATCGCCTTGTGAATAGCTTCGTCCCGAACGCAATCGGTCAGTCCGTCGGAGCACAGCAGGAGCGTTCCGCTCCCGAGCTCGAGCTCGTACAGGTCGGCTGACACCTCCTCGTCCAGGCCCAGTGTGCGGGTAACGATGTTTTTCTGCGGGTGATCGAAGGCTTCCTCCTTCGTGATCAGGCTCCTGTCGACGAGCTCCTGGACCAATGAGTGGTCCTTGGTGATCCGGTCGATGCCGCCATCGATGAGATAAGCCCTGCTATCTCCCACGTTGGCGACCACCGCCCTGCCATTGCATACCAGGGCTGCGACGAGGGTGCTGCCCATGCCGGCGTAGGAAGGGTTCTCTTCGGAGAGCATGTGAATCTCGCGGTTGGCTTTGGCTATTGCGTCCGCGAGAGCAACCCGGACGTTGTCCGGCGTCAGGTTCGCGGCGAGGTACTGTTCGAGTTCGATGAGTGCGACCCTGCTGGCGACCTCACCTGCTGCATGCCCACCCAGTCCGTCGGCCACTGCCAGGATATGGCAATCGCCAACAATAGCGACGAGCACGCCGTCTTCGTTGTGTGGTCTCACCTTGCCGACATCGGTTCTGGAGTATACCTCAAGAGCGCTCATCTTCAATTCGCCTCAACAGGGAATCGATGTCGTTGAGGACTTCGTCCGTGATGTTCAGCCCCTGGCTCTCCCTGTACTCCATGGCGCTCATCACGTCGTTGATACACTCCCTTGCCTGTGCACCGCTTACGTGCGCCTTCAAGTCCTTCAACGCCCTCTGGCACTCGGCGAAGTCCTTGAGCTTGGCTGCGAACATTGCGTTCCTGCACAGGACTGTCAGCCGGTCGCTCGTCTGCCCGGTCAGCTTGAGCAGTACTCCGTAGTTTTCATACATGTACTTGCTCAGCGCTTCCCTGATCTCTCTCACGCGGGGCCGGTCGCCGGGGTCCTTCTCGAGGCAGCACAATATGATGTCGTCCAGAGGCTCCATCCTGGGGTTCTCTCTGCTGGGCTTCTCGGGGGTCAGCGTCAGTACCTTCTCGTCCTTCTCGGCCAGCGAACCGTAGTCGAACGGGTTGTTGCCTGTAGCCATCTCGTAGAGCATCAGGCCCAGCTGGTAGACGTCCGTCCTCTTGTCGATGGGGCCCTGGCGGATCTGCTCGGGGGCGGCATACCCGGGCGTGTAGTTTGTGCTCTTGCTGGAGCTGGTGGCGATCTTGGCCAGTCCCCAGTCGGTTATCTTCACTTCCTCTGTCTTCGTGAGGAGAACGTTGCGCGGCTTGAGGTCGGCATGGATGACGTTGGATGCATGCGCGTATTCGAGGCCCCTGGCGATGTCGAAGGCGATCCGGCATGCCCGCTCGGGCTGGAACGGGGCGTGCTTTTCCAGCAGCATCTTGAGGTCGCCGCCGTCGATGTACTCCATCTCGAACAACGGCATGGGTATGACGCGCGGCCGGAGCAGCTCGACGATGTTCCTGTGGTGGAGCTTGCTCCACAGCTCGAACTCCTTGAAGAAGGTGCCCTCGTGTCTCTCAGGCTCTCTGAGGACCTTCAGGGCTATCGTCCGGCCGTCTTTGGTCTCTGCCAGCCAGACCTCGCCGAACCCACCGGAATCGAGATACCTCACCCACGAGTACTCCTTCTCCAGCTTGCTCAGCTTGTCGTCTGAAGGCCGCTCGACCTTGGCCGGAGCAGCGATGCCCTTTCTGAGGTCTTCGACCCTCCTGACGTTGCCGATGGCGACTTCCTCCCTGCCCATCATGGAGTCGGTACATGCCTTTATGTTGGCCGTGCAGTTGTCGATCAGGGAGTCGGCCTGGCCCTTCTCGTTCTCCAGACGGTACTCGACCGCGTAGTCCCTGAGGTTCTCGAAGTGCTCCTGTGCCTTCCTGTAACCCTCTTTGGCCTGATAGAACTCGCCGCTGTTGAAGAGGGACTCGGCGTCGCCCATCATCGCGGTGCCGACTTCGATTCTTGCGTTCGCCAGCCCCGTGTGCGCCTTTGCAATGAGTGTCGAGTAGAGTTCGTCGGTCGAGGAGAATGTGCCCAGGTAGCTGATGATATCCGAGAACGCCGTCTCCTTCTCCGAACCGCTTTTCTCCGAGGCTGCGGCGATGAGGGCCTCGCCCTTGGCCAGGAGGCACTGCTCTATGCTCGTGCCCATCTCGGCCTCGGTCTCTCTTATCCTGTCCCTGTCCTCGAAGCCTCTTTCCTCGGCGATGATAGCGGCCTTGCCGTACAGCTCGCGGGCGGCCTCGAACTTGTCTTTGGCGGCGTCGTAGTCGCGCGAGTCGAACCTGTCCTTCCCCTCATCCACTGCCTGGTTGGCTTGTTCGACGCTGGCGTGCATCTCGGCACTGGCCATGTCCTTGCCCGCGCGCTCTATGTCTCCCTCCAGACTGGAGATCGTGGACTCGATGGCTTCGATCATCTCGTGCTCGTTGCGTTCGGTGGCCATCCCCTTGGCCTTGGCGTAGTCGTCTATGGCGGTCTGCCACAATTCGATAGCGGTCGCCAGTTCACCGTCCTTGTATGCCCGGCTCCCGTTCTGCTCCGTGCTCTTCGCTTTTCCGAGGAGATACTCGGTTGTGGGCTTGGCCGCGAGTTGGGCCTTGGATGCCAGGGCGACGGCCTCCTGCAGATCGTCCCCCTTCACGGCTGTTGCTGTTTGCTCCAGCAGCCTCCTGGCTTCGCCTATCTCCGCCCCTGGGTGTTCCTCGCCCATCAGCTTGATAGCCTTGGACACCTCGGACTTGACCTTCTTGAGACCCGACTCGTAGTCCTTCAACTCTGACCTCCCCCTCTGCTTGTCGTTGCGTGCCGGATCATGTCGAGTATCTCCCTAAAGATGGCATGCCGTCGGACGTGCGCCGTCGCAGCTACGTCTGCCCTGTGAGCCACCGGCGATAGCTTAGCACTAACTGCCAGATGGTGCCAGTGTTGCCGGCGTTCCCTCGCGTCTTCGTGCTCATTTGGGATTCGACCCGCTAGCCCCGATGGCCTTATCTATCATGTTGATTATCTCGGACTTCTGCCGGGCGACTCTCGCCCTTTCTTTCGCTCGATCCTGGAACGTACGCTTGAATCGTCCTTTCAAGAAGCGGTTCAGCCCGATCACGCAGCTAGCGAAGAGCGCGATGCCAAGGATGAAGCTGAAGATCCGGTCGTCGAAATCGTAGAGATCCAGTTTGCCCAGGGTATACAGCATGATGATCCCGGCGGCAACTACGGACACAATGATTATGCTGTTAACGAGATTCTCGGAGGGCTCCTTGGCCGTAGGTTTGTTCGAATACCATCGGTAGGAAGCCACTTGCACCGCCAGCATGCAGGTCACACCGATGGCGGTGGCGGCCAATGCCTCGAGTAAAGCGCCGGGCAGGAGGTCTGAGCCCTCGGCCCAGGCGAACAGCATAATGAAGGCGAACGCACCGACTGCGTACTTCAACATAAGTAACCTCCGATGTTCCAGCAGGCTTGCCGCATGCACGCCGGCTATCTGTTGAGAGGTGGGCTTAACCGACACCACGCCCCTCCCGGCCACAGGCCGGCCTCTCGTCTCATTTTAGGTAGCTCTGGAGTCGCGACGTATCCCAATAAAGTACCACGTGGAATGACGAAAACGTATTGGGTGGGGGCACCGATGGTGCATTGCGCTTCGGTCCATGTACCCTACGAGCTGGTTGCCCTTGTAGCTACATGCCGGCCTCGGCGATCTCCGAAGGGGGTTCGGGGGCGAAGCCCCCGGAACGCATTTGGGCGGGTGGGTGGGCACAATCAACGTTGGCCTTTCAGGGGGCGCAGTAGACGCAGGGAGCGGATGCTCCCGCGCTACCCGATAAGGCGTAGCCCCCGAGTGTGCGTAGCAACTGTGTTGGATGTCAATAGCGTGAACCGATAGTCTGAGGCAGGGCGTGGTCCCAAGAAGTGTGGTGTTTGAGCATGGCGTTGAGTATGGTGAGTAACTTGCGCATGCAGGCGGT